>SXGS01120234.1_pt1 | contig 85914 bp, 70 predicted proteins | sample 3174681 | NCBI WGS metagenome assembly SXGS01 (sample SAMN11356861, study PRJNA531348) | freshwater metagenome | isolation source: freshwater sample F1-80 | place: China: Fuxian Lake, Yuxi | collected 2017-12-25 | reverse complement strand
CGGAAGGAAGCGCCGTCATTCCCGCGTGGCAGTTGTTCCCCAAGGCTTCCAAACGCACGGCGGACAATGAAGTGGTCGCGTTCAATTGGGGGTTTCGCGGCGAGGAAGTACTCGCGAGCAGCCTTCGCACCCTTGCAGGCGCAAAGATGCCTGAAGTCGTGTTTGTGCATGCGGAGCCATCCACGCTCCTGAAGAGCTCGACAGATCGCAGCGACCTGGTGGCGATGGCCGACGCACTGCGTGCCTCCGGCTCGCGTGTGATCGAGTGGATGCCGCACCTCGGGAAGCGGCCCGTTGCGGAGAGCGGCGTGACGCAAGTCTTTGTCATCCAACCACCGTTGCGTCGGAAGTCGCTTGAACCGAGCGCGGCCGAAGCATCACTCATCGCGACGACCGAGTCCTTGCTCGAAGGAGGCGATCGCGTCCTGATCACCGAGGGTCGAAGTTTGCTTTCCCTCCTCGGTCAACCTGACCCTTGGAGCACGATGCTCGAAGGCATGGGCATCCGCGCGCGCACCGGAAAGGTCATTTTCGAACTCGTCGCGCGAGAAGATGGAACTCCGGAGGCGCAGGCGTATCAGCTGATCGAACGATTCCCCAAAGCGATGCCGTTTGCGAGCCGAATGCAAGGTCGTGCGATGCTCCTTCCCCAACCAATGCCGCTGGAACTTGATGTGGCACGCGCCGAGGACGCGCACGTTCGCTGCATGACGGCGATTGAGTTGGAGCCCTTGGCGACCCGTTGGATCGAAGACGATTGGCGCAACGAAGGCGCGGGGGTTCAAGAAGTCTCAGCGAAGAAGCGGATGGAGTCGGTGCTGCCGCTGGCACTGCTGCTTGAACGGCGGCAGAGTGGCGCAGAGGGCGGCGATGCGCAGCGCGTGGTGATTGTAGGAAGCGGGGGATGGATGCTCTCAAGCGTCGCAGACATTTCGCAATCTCTCGGCGGTTCGCGCGTGCTTCTGACCAACCCCGGCAATCGTGAGTTCTTGCTCGCGAGCGTAGCGTGGTTGGCGAATCGAGAGGATCTACTTGGAACGGGCATGAGTGGGCGTGAAATCGCTCGAATTGAAGGGCTTTCCGATGAGGCGCGTCTGGTCTGGCGAGTGGTGCTCCTCGGACTCATGCCGTGCGCGCCGCTGGTTGCAGGCGCCTGCGTGATGCTCCGTCGACGAAGGGGAGGCCGTTGATGCGCACCCTGTGGGCTAGGAGATGGTGGCGCACGGCGACCCTTCTCGCGCTCGCCTTTCTCGTCGGGTATCTCTCCCGTGGCGGAGGATCGATTGACGAGGCGGCTCCACCGCGAAAGATGTTGCTTGATGCGGTGGAAGCAGATGCGGGTCTGCTCGATCGAGTGGAACTCGCCCGACGCCGCGCCGACGGGCAGGAGTCGCGTTGGGTCTTTGCCAAGGATGGTGATGCATGGCAGCAGATCGAGCCATTTGTGCATCCTGTCGACGCATGGGCCATGCGAAAGTTCGTCGCCATCGGAGGGGCACTTGAAGTGGTGCGGCAAGAACCACCAACCGACGCAACATTGAAGGCGCTCTCGTTGGATCCTCCTGCCGCAACACTAACGCTCATTGGTAGGAACCGAGCAACGACGATTGACTTGGGTGTTCGAGGACTCGCGGGAAAGGCGTTCCTTCGCAGGCGATCGGGCTCCGATCCTCCGGGGGACATCCTCGTCGTTGATGCCGAACTCCATCATCGCGCGCTCGGTATCGATCCAAGCGAGTGGAGATCGCGCGCGCTCTTTCCGCATGCGACAAGCGCAATGAGCGTTCAGTTCGACGGCGGGAACTTGCCGTTGACACTCGAGCGCAAGGCGGGCGCGTGGGAACTTGTTGCGCCCTCGAAGACCCGTGCTGATTTCCAGCAGGTCGAAGAGTATCTCGCGGCAAGCGCACGGTGTGAGTCGAGTGGATTTGTCGCTGACCGACCGCAGCAACTCGCGGTCTATGGACTTGATCCGCCTTCCGCAACGGTCGAGGTGACAACGAAGACCGAATCACGAACACTTCTCATTGGTGATCCGATCGCGATTGGTTCGCAGGACCGCTTCGGCATGGTGGAAGGCACGCCGTGCGTGCTTCGCTTGAGCGCGGCGACCCTCTCCGCAGTGGTGCCGCGGTTTGCATTGCTTGTTTCGCCGATCGCGTCTGGCGTTCGCGCTGCGGACGTGACGCAAATCGAGATTCTGCAGCCGGGCGATGGCGTGGTGCAGTCTTTGCGCTTGGAACGAACGCTCGATGGGTGGTGCGATCCATTCAATGCCGCGGCGCGAGTCAAGACGGACGCCGTACTGCAGTTGATGGGCGCGCTCACGGAATCGCGCGCGAAGTCTCTCGCGGCCGGCGCGGCCAATCCAGCGGATGTGGTTGCAACCGTGGTTCTTCGTGGCGTTGGTGGAACGAACTTAGGCGCGGTGATTGTCTCGCGTGTCCCTGAAACAGGAGAATGGGCACTCGATGACGGGTCAGGCGTGCGTCGCGTCTTCGTGGGGACCACCGCGCTGCCTCTGACGAGTGACGCACTCCTGTTCAGCAAGTGATGGCAGGGCGAGTGAAGCGAGCGTCGTGCAGCGATAGTGGAGAAGTGCGTCCGCATCGCGTCGACGCACACTGAGCAGGCGCGCGGGAATTGCCTGCTGCATCGCATCGGTGCGGAGTCCGCGAACACTGGCGATCGCATTCGCGTCGCCGATGATGAGCGGCCCTACGAAAGAGAAGATCTCGTCGACGAGACGCTCGGCGAACAACTTTCCGACCAATCCGCCGCCTGCTTCGACAAGGATGGTGGAAATGCCGAGGTCGAAGAGCGTGCGACACGCGGGAGTGATTTCGCCACTCTCCCCGAGTTCAATCAGATTCGCACCTGCGGCCACAAGCGCGCGAGCGCGCGCTGCGGCGGATGTGTCGCGCACGGACTCCGGAAGCACGAGGATGGTGACCTGCCCTTCGCGAGCATCCTCGAGCAACGCACAATCGAGCGGCGTGTTGGCGAGCGGGTCGTAGACGATTCGCAATGCCAAGCGGCGGATTTTTTCGCCGCGGGCGTTGAGTCGTGGATTGTCCGACAGCACAGTTCCAATGCCTGTGAGGATCGCATCGACTCGGCCCCGTTCTCGATGCACCATCCGTCGCGCGCGCTCGCCGGAGATCCACTTCGATGCCCGAGACTGCAGCGCAATCCGCCCGTCAATGGACGCGGCCCACTTGACGCTGACCCACGGCAGTCGTGTAACCACGCGCTTGAGAAATGGGAGTGCGAGTTCTTCTGCGTCGAAAGAAGGAAGCGGCGCAACTTCAATCCCGGCTTCACGCAATCGCTGCGCGCCGCCGGCCGCGCGCGGAAATGGATCGCCGACGGCGTAAAACACTCGTCGAACGCCGGCATGAATGAGCGCCTCCGAACAGGGCGGCGTGCGGCCTTGATGATTGCACGGTTCGAGTGTGACGACGGCAGTCGCGCCGCGGGCGCGGCCTGCCGCAGCTGCAAGCGCATCCGCCTCCGCGTGCCCTGCGCCGATGCGGGTGTGGTATCCCTCGCTGATCGTGCGGCCATCGTCATCGAGTATCACGCAACCGACCATCGGATTCGGTTCCACAAGCCCGTGCCCGCGCGACGCGAGTCGCACCGCCCGCGCCATCGCTTGTCGCAATCGAGGTGATGCTTGGTCGATGCTCATGCGCAATCGTTCGCCGTTTGGAGTTGCACGAGATCGCCATTCGCGTGGGGACGAACGCGTTGGGCGCGATAGAAGAGCTCGACGATGAGGATGTCATCCTGTTGCTCGCCTGCGGCGTGCGTGAAGGCCAATCGTGCGAGGACCTGCGCCCAACGACCGCCGGGATGCGCTCGCGAGAGCGTCGTTTGCAATCGATCAATTCCGAAGCGTTCCCCGCTCAGGCTCACGGCTTCGATGAGTCCATCGGTATAGAAGATCGCGCTGTCGCCTTCGTGCATAGGGATCGATTGCTCTGTCGTTCCAAACGCATCATCCTCGACGGCGCCGAGCAGATAGGTCGTGGAGTCGAGGGTGCGCAAGCTGCGCGAACTGCGCACGATGGCGGGAGGATGCCCCGCATTCGCCCAGCGCAAAGTTCCGGTTGTGGGATCGAGGCGCGCGGCGATGGCGGTTGCGTAGAGTCGATGCCTCGCGAGTAACTTGCGGAAGTAGTGATTCAGTCGTTGGAGCAGGAGCCCTGGGCCGTCGTCGGGATGTTCGCTCAGGAGTCGCTCGAGTTCGCCTTGGACGCGTGCAATCGTCAGCGCACTCGCGATGCCGTGTCCGACGACATCGATGAGAAGTACGGTGGACCGCCCCGCATGATCAAACTCGAAGTACACGAAGTCTCCGCCGATCTGCGCCGCAGGTCGGTAGACGAAATCGAATTGCACATGACCGTCATCGCACGGTTTCGGAAAGAGCGTCTCTTGCAATTTTCGCGCATGCCCGAGCTCTTGTCTGAGGAGTCGAAACCGGTCGCCCGCGAATCCCGCTTTGAATTCATTCTCATGCCATCGCATGCGGTAGTGACAAATGAGCAGGCCGGGCGCGAAAAGGAATGGCGCGAAGGCGGCTTGCGCGAGGAATCCGCCCCAACCGCCCTCAACGATCGCGAGCGCCGCACGGAGCGCAATCCACGCAGCGAAGAGCGGCCAGACCGGCCGAAGGGATTCGCGTGGACTCCATGGCAAGAAGAGGCATGCCGCGAAATGCCAGAAGCAAATGGAGAACAGCGGGAACACCCACGCATCTCGATCGATAAACATCGCGCCTGCTTCCCACGCAAGTTTGGTTGCTCCTAGCAGCAGGATCAACTTGCTTGCGGCGCGAAGCGCGCTTCTGCGCGAACCGAGCTGCGGACGCTTGACGAGCCCGACCCAAGCGAGAATTCCAAAGACGACGGGGGTGGAGAGGAGCCAAACCCAGGGAGGAAGCGCCGTGCCTCGCGCGCTTGGATTGTCCGGCTGTGACGATGGATTTCCGCGTGGCGCGGAGGCGCGTGTGGTCTGGTCCAATCGACGCGCTGGAGAGGATGGGGCAATGTTGGATCCTCGCGAAGCCGCGGATCGAGGGCGCGCATTGGGGCTTCGGGTGAATGCGGATTGCACTCCGTCGAGGAAGGAACCTAACGCAACGCCGAGCTCACGCGCCGCGACGCGACCATCGAGATTGACGATGCTCCGTCGCTCATCCCGCCGCGCGCGCGCGCGTTCGGACGGCGAGAGATTCGCATCGGGTTCCGGCGGAGGCTCGATCGCTACCGCATTCGGCGTGAGGAGTATCGGGGGCAAATCCAGCGCCTCCGCTTCGAGCAATCTCGGCGGCGTGGAGTCCTGTGTGGCGTAACGTTCGAAAATCGGTGGAAGGTAGGTGCGCGCGACCATGCCGCTCACGGCGAGGAGTTCCCACAACGCGAACGCGAGGCAGAGCCAGCCGAGCCGACGCCGCAGCAGCTTGCCAAGTTCGCGGTCGTACTCGCTTTGAAAACTCACCCCCACAAGGTCAAGCGCGTGCGCCGGTTCCTTCAAGTCCGCGCCAAGTGGCGGTGTCGGTGTAAGCGGAGATTCGTGGGTGCTGCCGTTCACGGGTGTCCATAGTTTACGCGGCGGTTTGATACAAGCGAACGAGGCCGCAGTCGCGGCCTCGTTCGGAGGGATGCAAATTGTCTGCAGGAAACACTTAGCCCTGTTTCAGGACTTCTTCCTTCAAGCGCTCTGGCATGAGGCGGTAGGTGAGTGGTTCCATCGTGCTCGTTGCCCGACCCTGCGTCATCGAGCGGAGACTCGTCGTGTAACCGAAGAGTTCCGAGAGCGGGACTTCCGCCGTGATGATGCGGACGACGCCGCGCAATTCCGAGTCGGTGATCTGACCGCGTCGCGACGCGATGTCGCCGCTGACATTGCCGAAGAACTCGTCAGGAGTCGTGACGACGAGCTTCATGATCGGCTCGAGCAGCGAGACACCCGCGCGGGAGCAACCTTCGCGGAACGCGAGTGCGCCCGCTTGCTCGAAGGCGATCTGGCTCGAGTCGACATCATGGTACGAGCCGTAGACGAGTTCGACCTTGACATTGATCAGTGGGTAACCGCCGATGACGCCCGACGCCGCAGCAGTGCGGACGCCGTACTCCACGGGCTTGATGAACTCGCCGGGAATGACGCCGCCCGTGATCTTGTTCACGAACACGACGCCGTCCTTCATCTCGAGCTCTTGCTCCTTCGCCTCTTCGGGAGTGATAGGGCTGACGGTGACCACTGCGTCACCGAACTGACCGCGACCACCCGACTGCTTCTTGAAGAGACCGCGGACATCCTTGGCGGACCCGGTGATCGTTTCGCGGTAGGACACGCGCGGTTTCCCGACGGTGACATTTACCTTCAGGTCGCGGACGAGCTTGTTCTTGATGATTTCGAGGTGCAACTCGCCCATGCCCGCGATGATGGTCTCGCCGGTCTCGTCGTTGTAGTTCGAGCGGAACGATGGATCCTCGCGACGGATTTGGGTGAGCGCGTCGCCGAGCTTCTTCTTGTCCTCGGAGGAGTTTGGCTCGATGGACATCGAGATGACGGGCTCGGGGAACACCATGCGTTCAAGCACAATCTGCTGATCTTCATCGCAGATCGTGTCGCCGGTGAAGGATTCCTTGAGTCCGACGACCGCCACGATGTTGCCGACGGTCGCGGAATCAAGCGCGGTGCGATTGTTCGCGTGCATCTCATAGATTCGCGACACATTTTCCCGGCGACCGTTCGCTGGATTCACCACGCGCGTGCCCTTGCTGATGTTGCCGGAGTAGACGCGGATGTAGGTAAGCGCTCCGTGAGTATCGGCGACAACCTTGAAGACGAGCGCGGAGAAAGGCGCGTTCTCGGAGTGTGGTCGGCTCAGCTTCACATCTGGGTCGCGAGGATCCACACCTTGCACATCACTGCGCTCGGTGGGATTCGGGAGATAGTCGATGACCGCGTCGATGACCTTCTGAATGCCGACATACTTCAGCGCCGCACCACAGAGCACGGGGAAGCACTGGAGGGCGATTGTGCCCTTGCGCAGCGCTGCCTTGATTTCGGCCACGGTAATGGTCGATGCGTCGGTGAGGAACTTCTCGGTCAAGGAGTCATCGAGTTCGGCGACCTTCTCGACGAGATTGGTGTGCCAGAAGTCCACCGCATCTTGAATGTCGGCGGGAACTGGGATCTCCGTGATGACTTCGCCTTCGTCCTTCTCGGTCCAAGTGAAGGCGCGCTTCTCGACAAGACAGACGACGCCGTCAAAATCGTTGCCCTTGCCAATGGGGTACTGAATCGGGATGCCGTTGGCGCCGAGGCGAGTGAGGATCGACTTGAAGCTGAATTCCCAATCCGCGCCTGTCTTGTCCATCTTGTTGATGAAGCACATACGCGGAACGTTGTACCGCTCCGCTTGTCGCCAAACGGTTTCCGACTGCGCTTCGACGCCTTCCTTGCCGTCAAACACCGCGACTGCGCCATCGAGCACGCGCAGTGACCGCTCGACTTCAATCGTGAAGTCAACGTGGCCTGGGGTATCGATGAGGTTCAGCTTGTACTCATGTCCATCCTTTTCCCACGGACAGGTCGTCGCAGCGGATTGGATCGTGATGCCGCGCTCCTGCTCCTCTTGGAGAAAGTCCATGGTCGCCGTGCCGTCGTGCACTTCGCCAATCTTGTGGATGCGGCCGGTGTAGAAAAGAATGCGCTCGGAAACGGTGGTCTTGCCTGCGTCGATGTGTGCGCAGATGCCGAAGTTTCGGAGTTTCGTAAGGTCCTGACTCATGGGTGTAGCCTTTGACTCTGTCGAGAAAAGTGAACGATTGCGAGACGAGCGAATACGGGGAGCGAAGCATCACGGCGACCTGACGACAGGTGTCGCGAAGGGGATCAATGGTTGTGCGGTCCGTGCGGAGAGTTTGGACGGGTCTAGTTCGCGGTCGCTCGCGAGTCGACGCCGAACTCCACACCTGTTGCGAGGAAGTTCCTCGCGTCAGGTGGGTTCGTCGTCGTCGTTTGGTGGATCGTCGTCCATCTGCAAGATTGGGGCACGGTGCAAGGCAGAACGAGTGGAACTCGTGACAAGCATTCCAATCGGCCAGTCGATCGGAAATTGTGGAAAGTCCGTAAGTGTAGCCAACCCCCCAGAGGGGATGCAAGCGTCGTTTTTGCCTTTCTTCTGCCCCTCGGTTTCACGCCATTCGAACGAAAGCCTCTTCCGGCACCCGCTCGAGTAGGAGCGTCGGCTTGACCTGTTCGAGGAACCGGAGTCCGTCCTGTACATAGCCTGCCGTGGGCGCAAGGCCAGGCTGACGGGCCAAAAACCAGCCGTTGAGGCGGCGCATCGCAAGTTCGCGCGTGTATTTCGCGGCCATTGAAGCGAGGGCGGTGGGGAGATGGCGTTCTTCCGAACGGGTCGCGAATGCAACATCGAGTTTGCCGGTTTCCCCCTCGACTCGATACGTGCTGAGTTCATCATCCTCTCGGATCGTGCTGACGGTGTCGGCGGGAAATCGTCGCGAGAGTGCCTCCGCGTACTCCGCCCGCCCTCCCTGTCGATCAATCGCCGCAACGACGCGAGCGCCCCTTGCGAGACCTCGCGCGGACTCAAGTTGCGTCAACACGAGAGACATGTTCAGTACACCCTTGTTGCCGAGACGCGCATACAGCTGGTTGAATGGATTGGCATCGAGCGTCGTCACTCGAAGTGCGGCCATCGTGCAGTTTGCCTGTTTGAGCGCGCGACGGAGCAGCTGCGCGGCAATGCGTGCATCGGGGAGTTCAATGTTGCATGGGAGCGGAAGCACATCGCGATACCAAGGCGCATCGTCCTCGTGCGGAAGCGTCGCACCGACCGCGCGAAAGTACGCAGCATCGTCCGTAGGCATCGCTCCATCTTCGCCAGCCGCGAGCGACGCGAGCACGCCTCGTTCGAGCAAGCGAAGCGGTTCTTCGCCTTGGAGTTTCAGTTTCTTGGAGTCATCAACGGCGATCCGTCGTCGGCGATCTTTGCCCTTGCGACAAACGCCAGCGGCGAGCGTGCTCCAGAGATTCGGAGCGAGTGGGGTAAAGAGCGAGGCGGGCACTCGGAACGCGCACATGCCAACACACAGTGGGCCGAGCAACGGGCCGTATCCTGCCTCATCGATGCCGACATACAGCACCTCCTCCACGGCGGTGTTTCGCGATGGTTCGGATGAGGTGATGGATGCGGTTTCGACCCTCGACATGGCGCGAGCGCAGATTACTCGCTTTGTGCCGCGCAAACTCACTCTGACGGCGTGCGCGCGGTCGATTGAATCCATCCGCCGGCGACGATGGTTTCGTCTCCCGGTGCATCGTCGGCCGCACACGCGCTTGCAGTCGTGGCGTAGCACACCACCGCCTGTCCAGGAGCGACGCCGGATTCCGCTTCAAGAAAGCGAATCTCCATCGCGCCACACTCGGTCGAGCGCATCATGGCCGGAATCGCGCGGCCGTGCGCGCGGACTTGTGCGCCGACGGATCGCCATTCGCGCGAGGGTTCGTCATACCAGACGCAATCCGTTGCGGTGACAGCGTAGACATCGAGTGCGTCGCGCGGCCCGACCGTGATGGTGTTGCGCACCGCATCCTTTTCGATCACATACAACGGGATGGAAACCGCAGCGGTCGTGGGGACACTGATGCCCCGGCGTTGACCGATGGTGAACCGTTGGTGCCCGCCATGCCGCCCGAGCGCATCACCCTTCTCGTTGAGGACGGTGCCTTCGGAAAAGGACGCGCTTCGTCGATCTTCGAGAAAGGTGGCGTAGTCTTGGGGCACGAAACAGATCTCTTGCGAGTCCGGTTTGTCGAAGACGCGCAAACCGTGCGATTGCGCGATGGCGCGCACTTCTGACTTCGCCAGTCCGCCGATAGGCAGCAACATGCGTTCGACGGCGTCTTGACCGATGCCGAAGAGCACATACGACTGATCTTTCGCGCGATCGACGCCTCGACTGAGCCGCGCGGTCGCGCCTCCAGGCCTCGTGACTTGCGCGTAGTGGCCAGTCGCAACCGCATCGCATCCGAGTTGCGCCGCGTACTCGCGCAATCGGCCGAACTTGAGCCAGTCGTTGCAGCGCACGCACGGATTCGGTGTGCGCCCTGCCTCGTACTCTTGGGCGAAGTAATCAATGATGCGGCCGAAATCTCGCTTGAAGTTCACGACATAAAACGGGATGTTGAGTTGCGCAGCGACAAGGCGCGCGTCTTCGGAGTCGTTGATCGAGCAGCAGCCCTGGTGTCCAATGCGAGCGGGCTTTGCGGAGCACGCGGGCGCAGCGGTGGGTGCATCGAGCGTCTCGCCTGGCGATCCCAGGCGCATGAAACATCCCACGACTTCATGCCCGGCCTGCGTCAGGAGCACGGCCGCGACTGAACTGTCAACGCCGCCGGACATTGCGAGGAGGACTTTCACGCGGGCAATCCTGTGCTTTGTGCAGTGTGCGTGCTGTCGGCCTCACGCAATCGTGACGGCAGGGCACGCGTAGACATCTTGAATCGCGTGGAGCAGCGCGACACCATCTTGCATCGACTTCTGGAACGCCTTGCGGCCACTGATGAGTCCGATGCCTCCCGCACGCTTGTTGATGACGGCAGTCCGCACCGCGTCGGCGAGGTCGTTCGCGCCGCTCGCGCCGCCGGAATTGATGAGTCCGCCACGCCCGCAGTAGCAGTTGAGCACCTGATAGCGGCAGAGGTCGATCGGATGGTCGGTGCAGAGATCGGTGTACATGCGTTTGTCGAGTTTTCCGTAACTCGAGTCGCCGGTGTTGAGGGCGGTGAATCCGCCGTTCAATTCAGGAAGTTTCTGTTTGATGATGTCTGCCTTGATCGTGACGCCAAGGTGATTCGCCTGACCGGTGAGGTCAGCAGCGACATGGAAGTCCTTGCCGTCCTTCTTGAACGCGTTGTTGCGGAGGTAGCACCACAGCACCGTCGCCATGCCGAGTTCGTGGGCTTCCTCAAACGCCTGTGACACTTCGACGATCTGTCGATCGGAGTGCTCACTGCCAAAGTAAATCGTTGCGCCCACGGCGGCGGCGCCGAGATTCCACGCTTCCCGCACCGAACCAAACATGATTTCATCGAACTTGTTCGGATAGGTGAGCAGCTCGTTGTGATTGAGCTTGAGGAGGAAGGGGATCTTGTGCGCGTAGCGACGCGAGCAACTCGCGAGAACGCCAAAGGTTGTGGCGACTGCATTGCAGCCCCCCTCCATCGCGAGTTTGATGATGTTCTCGCCGTCGAAGTAAATCGGGTTCTTGGCGAAGCTGGCGCCGGCGGAGTGCTCGATGCCCTGATCAACCGGGAGAATCGAGAGGTATCCCGTTCCACCGAGCCGGCCATGCCCGAGCATCGCTTGGAGGTTGCGGAGGACCTGTGGGTTGCGATCGCTCGGAGCAAAGATGCGATCGACGAAGTCTGCGCCCGGCGCGTGCAAAACATCCTTCGACACCTTGGCTTGGTGGGAGAGGAGGGAATCGGCATCACTGCCGAGGATCGTGCGAATCGTGTCGAGCGTGGCCATGGGGAAGCGGAGTTTAGCAAGCGTCGCGACGCAACGCGCCCGAGCCATCCGCCAACATCAACCTTGGCGTGTCACCCTCGTCGCCTTGGCTTTGCTGCGCGCAGCGCATCCTGTTCGCGTCGATGCTCTTCAGCCGACGCGAAATCCTCGCCAAATCGCACGAGACGGAGGGAATTCGCGATGACAAAGATGTACGCGGCAGCTTGGTAGAACGGGGTGACCCAGATGTACAGTCGCCCGGTGGCCGCGAGCGCGAGTCCAACGAGCGCAAGAAGGATTGAAACGGTGATGTTTTGGACGATTACGCCGCGCGCCTTTCGCGCAAGTTCGAGCAAGAACGGGATGTTCCGAAGATCGTCATTCATCAGCGCAACCCCTGCGCTATTGGTGGCGATGTCAGAACCGGAAAGGCCCATGGCGACGCCCACATCGGCGGTCGCGAGGATTGGACCGTCATTGATGCCGTCGCCGACGACGAGCGTGCGGTGGCCCTTTCGAATGAGGTACTTGAGTTCCTCGTGCTTCTCTTCGGGCAGGCACTCCGCTTCGATGGCATCGACGCCGACGCTCTGCCCGACGCGCTTGGCGACCTGTAATCGATCGCCGGTAAACATCACGACTCGCCGCACGCCGATGGCGCGAAGTTGGGTGATCGTCTCGCTCGCGTTGCGACGGAGTTTGTCCTCCAGTCCAACGGCGCCGAGGTAGCGGTCGCCGAGCATGACATGCACGCTCGACATGCCATCGATCTTCGTTTCGACTTCTTGCACCAACTCGGTGATCGTCGGATTGACTTCGCACAACCATGCGGCGCGTCCTGCGTGGAGTTCGCCAGCAGCGGTGCGCGCAATCACGCCTCTACCATGCATTTCCCTATAGTCCGTGAGCCCAGCGGGGACGATGCGAGCGCGCTCGGCCGTCTCCAGAATCGAGCGGGCGAGCGGGTGATTCGAAGATTGTTCCGCGTCGGCGGCGCACTGGAGAAGCATCGCGCCGTCGACACCCGGAGTGGGAACGAGTCGGCTCACGGCGAACTTTCCAGTCGTGAGCGTGCCGGTCTTGTCCATGACAACCGTGTCGATCGTCGCGGCAGATTCAAGCGTGCGAGTCTGCTTGATCATCACGCCGAGCCGCGCTGCGGCCGCGAACGCGGCAACCATGGCCGTCGGGTAGGCGATGAGGAGTGCGCCTGGCGCCGTGACGACGAGGACGGTGATCGCGCGCTCCGCAGCCGAGGCTCGCGTCGCGGCGTCACTCGACTTCGCGGTGAAGAACCAGACCGCGAGCGCGACCATGAGGACGACCGGAACATAGTAGCCGGCGAGTTTTTCGATGAGCTCTTGCTTGCGCCCCTTCGCGCTTTCGGCCTCTCGGATGAGCTTCTCGACCTTGCCGATGGTCGTCTCGCCTTTGACCGCGACGACTTCAACATCGATGACGCCTGTGAGATTCGTGGTGCCTGCGTAGACCCGTGAGCCGAGTTGCACTTCGATCGGCACGGCTTCACCGGTGAGCGACGCTTGGTTGATGTTGGAATCGCCACTCCTCACGACGCCGTCGACGGGAAGATTTTCGCCCGGACGAACACGGACAATCATCCCGTTGCGAACTTGACTAAGCGAGACTTCTTGCTCGCTTCCGCTCGCGTCCACGAGGCGTGCGATATCCGGAGTGAGTTCGACGAGATTTCGAATCGCCCGTTGCGCGCCCCATGCGGTTCGCGAAAGCACGAGTTCGCTGAACCAAAGGAAAAACGCGAGAAACCCCGCGGCGAGATAGAGCTCGTTGGCGATGGCAGCGAAGACGGCGAGCGTCGCGAGGGAATCGCCGCCCGCGCGGCCTTCGCGCAACTCTCCCCACGCGCCCTTTGCGAGAGGGACCACGAGAATCGCCGCGCCGAAGAGCGCCGGCAGATTGCTGACCGTTTGTTCGATGCCGAGCACACCTGCGAGCCATGCCGCGAAGAGCAGCATGGCGCCGACGAGCGCGAAGAAAAGCTTGCGCTCCAATCGGACGGCGGTCGCCTCATTGTCGGCAAAGGAGGTGCGAGCATCCATCGGTTTCGCGGCGAGTTGGCTCATCGTGCAGGGCAGTGGTGTCTTGCGCAGGCCCAAGGGGCCTCAGCGCATGGATCGGGAAGTGGTGGGAAAGAGTACCAAACTGCGCGACGGGAGGCGATGGAGACGACACGCTATCCTGCTGCGAATGACGCAGACATCAGCGCCTCCGCGGGAACGCGTGGTCATCGCCGGAGACGGGCAAATGTCGCTCGTGCTGGCGGATTTGCTGGCGTTTCACGCGCATGCGGTCGCGATCTGGTCACCGTTCCCTGTGCTCGCGGCCGAACTCAGTCGCACGCGCGAGAGTCCCCGTTTGCCAGGATTCCGGCTGCCAACGAGTGTCGCCGTGGTTTGCGATCCGAGTTCATTCGCCGGGGCCACGGTGGTGGTGAATGCGCTCCCGACGCAGTACATCCGGCCGACCTTTTCGTCACTCGCATCCCATATCAAGCCAGGCGTTGGCATCGTCTGTGTGGCGAAGGGGATTGAGGTTGGGACCTTTGAGCGACCGAGTGAAGTCTTACGCGCCATGACACAGGGGCGTTCGCCGATTGCAGCGCTCAGTGGTCCAACGATCGCGACCGAGCTCGCGCGCCGACTTCCGGCTGTCATGCTTGCGGCATCGACCGATGCCGCCCTTCGTGCGCACACCGCGCAACTCTTTGCCAGTCCGTGGACTCGCATTTATCAATCGGATGATCCAGTCGGCGTGGAGCTCGCCGGAGCCTGCAAGAATGTGATTGCGATCGCGGCGGGGTTGATCGATGGTCTCGAACTTGGCAGTAATGCGAAGAGCGCGCTGCTCGCACGGGGACTCTCGGAGATTGCCCGAGTCGGCGTCGCGCTCGGTGGCAAGCTTGAGACTTTCTTCGGAGTCGCTGGTGTTGGCGATCTCGCGACCACCTGCTTCTCGCCGGATGGACGCAACCGACGATTCGGGGAATCGCTCGCCCGCAGCGCGATGTTGGGTGAGCATGCATCACGCGCCGTCGATCGCGCACCGGCCGAAAATGCGAGCGTCGTGGAAGGTGTTCCGACCTGCAAGGCGCTTGTGGCACTCGCTCGGTCGAAGGGGATCGAACTTCCGATCGTCGAAGCAGTGCACGGCATTCTCTTCGAGCAACTCGCAGCGAAGGATGCGATTGCCGCGCTCATGAAACGCACGGCAGCCGCGGAGCGAGTGGGCTGACGCGGCAGGTCGATCGCCCGACTCGATCATTCGTCTTCGCCGAAGTCCGCTTCGATCAGTGCCAGTAAAGCGGCAAGGGTGGGCACTTCATCCGATCCGATAGCAGTGATTTCGATCTCGGAGCCGCAGGTTCCTGCAAGCATGAGCATCTGCAAGATCGACTTTCCGTCTACCACCTCATCGCTGTCGCACCGGCGCACGGAAACATTCGATTCGAATCGCATCGCTTCCTCGACGAATGCCATCGCCGGCCTCGCGTGCAGTCCGAGTCGATTCCGGATTGTGGTGATCGCGCGCTGCACGGTGTGTTGGGAGGGAGGGAGGAATGCGCGCACAGATCGAACTCTGTTGCGAGAACGGCGTGGATGTCGAATGCGGCGAGGGCGGCCTCGCGAAGAAGCAGGGAAACTTCGGATGGCGGCTCAGTGACCAGCGTCCGCTTCTTCGAGGATCGTGAGCACATCCTCAATTGTCGTTGCTTGGCGAAGAAAGTTTCGGAACTGATCTTTCGTCAGTTGTGAATAGATCGATTGGATGGCGGCGAGGTGAAGCTCCGGGTGCTCCTCCGGAGAGATCAGCAGAAAGATTGAATGAACCGGTTGTTTGTCAATCGAATGAAAATCAACGCCGCCCTTGGAGACCCCAATGGCGACAAACGGTCGCTTCACACTCTTGTGCTTGGCGTGGGGGGTGGCGACGCCCTTGCCCAAGCCCGTCGATCCCTTCTTCTCACGATCGATGATGGATTTCGCAAAACTCGCCTTCATCTGCGGCGAAACTCGACCCGCCGCGACGAGCGCGGTGAGCAGTTCATGAATTGCGTCGTCGCGCTTCTCAGCAACAAGCGCGGGCAAAATCGCCTTCTCCGCGACGATTTCGCGTAACTTCATTGGTTCCGTTTTTGCGGTGGCCATGGGAGGGAGTGTTTCTTAGTGCTTCTTGTTTCGGACGCGCTCTTTCCAGTCGACGATGACGCGCGCTTCCTTGTCCGACGCCGCATCAATGGCCGCGTACAGGTCTGGGTCCCTCGCGTTCACAATGAAGTCCTCGTGGTGCTCCACGTCGACGATGAACTCGACGTGGTAGCCGTTGTGTTCCTTTTCGATCACGACATCGATGCCGAGCACGCGATCGAAGTACTTTGTGAGTCGTTCTGCCTTCTTCTTCGCGTACGCGTCGATGGCCTCAGTAACTTCGATGTGCTTGCCCTTGACTTTGATCTGCATAAGAAAAGTTGCCTTACGGGGTCAGAGATAAAACGCGGCGTCGGCATAATGCATCCGTTCGCGCGCGGATTGGAAGTGTACGCCCTTGCGCCGTGCGCGAGGAGCCACGGATTTCGGAGAAAACCCTACCAATGTGCCGGAAGCCTTGGAGCGTGCTGGAAGCCTTGCGGCGTGCTTGAAGCCTATCGAAGCGCTTGCGGCGTGACTTGCACAACCGCGTCGTTCGCGCCACGGCGATATCGAACGGCGACGACCGACCCGACACGGAGCTTTGCGCAAGCCATCTGCAGTTCGATCACGCTGCGAACCGGTTCGAGGGCGACTTGAATGATGACATCTCCCACTGTGAGGCCAGCTCTTTCGGCGGCACTGTTCTTTACGAAACGCAGAATGCGTGCTCCATCGCCGGTGTCCTCGGTTTGCACCCCGAGGGCCGCGTCTCCGCGTTGCACCGTGTCGTCGACTGTCCCCCGAGCCAGCACCCACTTTCGCCAGCGCTGTTCGATCGTCTGCAAGGGTTCATGGAACACGCGCTCGAGCGCCGTCGCGCCTGACTCATCAATATCGTAGGTCAAGATGTATTCAGCGAAGAAACTCTCCGCCTTCTTCTCGCGCGCGAGAAACTCGAAGATCGATCGCACTTGGGGGTAGAGGCGTTCTGCGTCTTCCATGAAGGTTGCGGCGCTCATCGAGAGGAGGCTGCGCCACGACTGCGCGGTTGTGGACTTGACCTGTTTGCGCGCAAAGTTATGCCGCATGTTGGGGCGAAACGAAAAGTTTCCTTGTTCGTCACGATCGTAGTCTTCGTAGAGGCTCGCGAGTCCCTCTTGGATCCAAATCGGATGCCGCTGCCCGCTGCGCTCCATGAATGCGAAGTGCATGAGGTGCACGAACTCGTGCTGCAAGCTGCTGCCGGTGTCTCGCGTGACGAGGCGCCGAGGCCCGTGTTCATACATGCCGCGCACTGCGTCTGTGGCGAGATACTGGCTCGCGTCGGCTTCGCGCAGTACCGCAACGAGCACCTCTCGCCGAGGCATCTCGCCAAAGTACGCGCTCGCGAGATGATCGGCGAGTTGCTCGAGCATCAATCGCATGCGCGCGTGCGAACTCTCCGATAGCGTCGTCGCGTACCAGAGTCCACGAGCGGCATCGTGTTCATAGCGATACGCATCGCCGTGTTTTCCCTTGAATGTCTCGAGTGACGCGGGCGCGCGCAGCGGTTTGTCGCGAGGGGAACGAGGAGCAGTTCCCGCCGCGGCTTCCATGATGGCGGTGTAAGTGGGGTGTGCGCGCAGTCGTTCGAGGTCTGGGTCGGATTCCATCAGACGAAAGTCGCGGAAGCCCGCCTTCACGCAAGCGAGCAGTTGCTCCGCCGCGAGATCGAGCTTGTCCATCTGCGCGAGCGCGCACGCATCGTTGTAGAGCAAGGTCGTGTCGCTTCGATGATGTTGAAGCTGGACGCTGATGGCCGCGTGCGCCTCTTCCCAACGGCGTGCGAGAAGCAGTTGTTGGATCGACGGGGCCGGAACGCCGGAAGGGGATGGTGGTGGGACCGCGTGGCTGCTTCCGACGGGGAGCAGAAGGCACACAAGGAGAATGGCGCAGCGCACAGTCACGCCTGTCATCCTATGAGGAGGGTGAGGGGCAGAGCGGGTCTTTCGCCTGAAGATTTTTTTCGATCCATTGCGTAACCGCTTCCGGATAAGCGATGCACTCTTGGGCAAAGACGCGGGCGGCGAGTGATTCTTGCGTGTCCCCATCGAGCACCGGAACGCGGTGCGCGAGCACGATGTTCCCATGGTCGTATTCGTCATCCACAAGATGAACCGTGCAGCCGCTTTCGGTTCGTCCACTCTCGAGCACCTTGGCATGCACATGCAAGCCGAACATGCCAGCGCCGCCGAAGTCGGGCAGCAGCGCGGGGTGCATATTGAGTACGCGATTGTGCCAGCGGTTTCCAACTCGAAACTTTCGGAGGTAGCCGGCGAGGCAGACGAGCTCAACTTCGGCCGCCTCAAGCGCACGGTCAATCGCATCATCGAGGTTGGGAAGCGCTCGTGGAATGATGGTGACCGAAAGTCCGGCGTTGCGACAGAGCGCAACGCCAGCGTGCGACTCGTTGTGCGCGAGAATGAGGGCGGTCGTCGCGCGCGGCCGACTCTCGACGAAGGCGCGATGGAGATTCAATGCAGAGCGACCGCCTCCCGAGAGCAGGAGGGCGACGCGCGGAGGAGTTCGTGCAGCGTTCGCGTCGAACATCTCAGTGCGGCCTCGGCGCCGACGACGCGATCGGCAGGGAAGGCGGCGAACGGAAGGGGATTGGTTTGCCCATGTCATTGGTGGCGACCATCGTGACCGACGCGATCGTCACATTGATTGCATCCCCCGTCGTGAATCGCTCGGCCTCCACACGAACTTCGACGGTGACACTCGTCGTGCCGAATCGCGAGACCCTCGTCCAGCAAGTCACCATGTCTCCCATCCAGACCGGGGACTGAAACTCAATCTTCTCGATCGCCACCGTCAGCCAGCGATGCACGCCATGTCGACGCGCTTCCACATAGCTCGCTTGATCGATCATCGACATGATCACCCCTCCGAACACCGATCCTTGGTGATTGCCGTCGCTCGGTTGGGTAATGCTTCGGAGCGCGAGGGACCATGGGGTTTCCGGATCGGTGGACATACTGGCGCGCATCATCGGGCGAATAACGCGCTCCCGCAACCGCGTAGTCATGGATTCCGAGGCGTGGACCGACCATGTTCTCGGAATTGCTGAACCAAATGGACCGCTGTGCCGATCTTGCCTTCGCCCGATCTTCTCCCGCTTGTTCGATGGCTCCTGAACCTCCCCGCATGTGCACCGTCAGCATCATCATTCCCAACTTCAATAATGGGCGCGCCAACGCACGCGATGGCGCACGGGATTTTCTCAGCGAACTCCTTGCGAGCCTCGAGTTGACGCTTGCGACGGAGTCGGTTCCATTTGAGATTCTGCTTGCCGACGATGGCTCGACCGACGACAGCCTCGAGACGGCGCGCGCGTGGGCCGCGAAACGATGGGGCGATGGCCGCCCATTTCTTCGACTGATCGAGCTCTCGCACTGCGGAGTCCTCTCCACCGTGCTCAATCGCCTTCTCGACGAATCGACGGGCGCGTACATCGCTCGCCTCGATGGCGACATCGTGCTCAAGACAGCCAATTGGCTCACGAAGCTTGTGGAGGCATTTGAGCGCGACTCGCAAGTCGGCGTGGTGACTGGTCTACAACTGCTTTCCAATGGCGAGGTGCACGCATTCGGCGATGACCTCTTCGGCCCGCGCGGGTACCGCCACATTGGACGGGGGGTTCCCCGTGAGGCACTTCCGCCGATGATGGAAGTCGATCATGCGATGGGCTGCTTCTACTGCACTCGGCGCGAGGTGGAGACGACCGTGGGACGCTACGACGAGTCCTTTCTTCGCGGGCAAACTGAGGAGTACGGCGTGCGGGTTCGCAAGGCTGGATGGCGCGTGATCGCGACGAAGGCAATCGTGTTCGAGCACTGGCATATGGAGCGGCAGCGCCGCGCCAACGCGGCGGACGCGTCGCTCGCCCTGGACGACATGCTGGAGCTGTTTTGTGCGCGGCATGGATTCGATCGACTCGCGCCCGACTTGGCGGAGGTGCGCGAATCCGCGCGAGGAACGCCGATGCTCTGGCGGGATCTCGCAGACGGCAGCGTCGAAGCAAAGGCATGCGACGCGATGCAATTGGCGGGCGACCCTCGGATGCAAGCTCGGCTCGCGGAGGAAATCGCCGCAGCAATGTCCTCGAGAGCAGCACAGGGTGGCAGTGATCCATGCATCGTTGGCTGCGGCGTCGGGTTACTTCCACGAGCGCTCGCGAGTCATGGCGTGCGATGCGTAGCCATTGAGTGCGAGGGAGAGGCGTGTGCGTTGGCGCGATCTTTCCTTGGTGCGGCGAGCAGCTTTCTCCATGCGGTTGAAGACTTCGCGTGCTTGCCGTTCGCGGATGCTTCTCAGCGCTGCGTACTCGTCACAGGTGTGCTCGAGCGGTATTGGAACCCAGTCGGGTTTCTTCGAGAGTTGCAGCGCATCCTCGCACCCGACGGACTCCTCACGATACGCAGCGAAGTTCGTCGCGAAGACCTCTTTGAGGGCGAGCGAAGTGCCGACGGACGGCATTGTTTCACGGTGACAGAGCTCCGCGACCTATTGCAACATGTGGGACGATTCTCCCTCGTCGGTGAAGCGAGATACTTCGAATTGTCGGGCACGCTTGAAGTCGGGCTGAGGCACGGCGCGTCGATGGAAGGACGCGGCTACTTCAGTCTCGGACGCGCGCAAGTCGCCGAGTCTTTGCGATAGGCCCCCTAGCGTGCGCCGGCCGTTCCAAGAGCGGCTTGAGCCACTTTGCGGTCCACGAGGTTGGATGCGTCGCGACCTCTTCCGGTGTGCCTGCACACACGATGCGCCCACCTCGGTCGCCGCCTTCTGGGCCAAGATCGATGATCCAATCCGCGCACTTCACGACGTCGAGGTTGTGTTCGATGATGACGAGTGTGTTGCCCGCGTCGGCGAGTCGTGCAAGGATCGCGAGTAAACGCTCCACATCAGCAAAGTGCAATCCGGTCGTCGGTTCATCGAGGATGTAGACGGTGCGACCGCCCGTCGCGCCCGTGCCGAGTTCTGTCGCGAGTTTGATGCGCTGCGCTTCGCCGCCCGAGAGCGTCGTGGATGCTTGGCCAAGTTCAAGGTAACCCAATCCAACATCATGGAGGCACGCGAGCATCTTCGCGATGCGCGTGTGTGCCTCGAAGAAATCGCGCGCGTCTTCGATCGTCGTCGCGAGGAGGTCGGCGATGCTCTTCCCTTTGAACTTGATCTCGAGCGTCTCGCGAGCGTACCGCTTGCCCTGACAGACTTCGCAGGCCACAAACACATCCGGAAGGAAGTGCATTTCGATGCGTTTCACGCCTTGACCCTGACAGGCTTCGCACCGACCACCTTTGACATTGAACGAGAATCGACCCGGCTCGTAGCCGCGAATCTTGGACTCGGGGAGCATCGCCCAAATCTTGCGGATGTCATCGAAAATGCCGGTGTAAGTCGCGGGATTTGAACGAGGCGTACGACCAATGGGTGCCTGATCGACTTCGACGACGCGGTCGATCGCGCCAAGTCCGGTGACGGTCGCGTGCGCGCCCGGGGTTTCCGACCCATGCGAGAGCGCGCGCTGCAGAGCCTTGCGAAGAATGTCATTCACAAGCGTCGACTTGCCGCTTCCGGAGACGCCGGTCACGCACACGATGCCACCGAGCGGGAAGACGGCATCAACCGACTGGAGATTGTTGGCCTTTGCGCCCCTCACGGTGATCGCGCGATCGAGAGAGAGCGCGCGACGCGTTGGGGGAATGCTGATGGTGCGGCGAAGCGCGAGGTAATCGCCGGTGAGGCTCGTGGGATGGCGCGAGACTTCTTCCGGTGTGCCTTGCGCAACGATCTCGCCACCGTGCCGGCCGGGGCCTGGGCCGATGTCAACGAGCCAGTCTGCGGAGCGGATGACATCTTCGTCGTGCTCAACCACGATCACCGAGTTGCCGAGGTGGCAGAGATTCCGCAGGGTGCGCAGCAATCGATCATTGTCGCGCTGGTGCAATCCGATGGTGGGTTCATCCAGCACATAGCACACGCCGACGAGTCCACTGCCGACTTGGGTCGCGAGCCGAATGCGCTGCGCCTCACCACCACTCAGGGTCGCGCTGCGCCGTTCAAGCGAGAGGTACTCGAGCCCAACGGAGGCGAGGAACCCAAGTCTCGCATGCACTTCCTTCAGAATCGGTGCAGCGATCGCTTGCTGCTCACTTGTGAGCGTGAGCGTGCTGAAGAATCCGATGGCGCGGGTGACGGTGAGCGCGGCAACCTCCGCGATGGAGAGCGAGAGCGCGCCGCTGTGGAGTTGCACCGCGAGCGCTTCTTTGCGCAATCTCGCGCCGCCGCACGCGGGGCATTCCGCACTGCTCATGAAAGTATGCAGCCGCTCCTTCACCGCGTCGCTGTCTGTCTCGTTGTAGCGCGTGCGGAGGCTTGGGAGGACGCCATCAAACTTGAAACCGAGTTCCTTCCGGCGGTCGCCCGTTCCGTGAAGTAGCATTTCGCGCTGTGGCTGCGTGAGCTTCGCGTAGGTCGTTCCGGCGTCAATGTGCAGCGCCTTCAGCACCACGCGCATCTGTCGCGCGTAGCGATTGTTCATCCGAGGGCCATTTTTCAAGAACGGAGCGAATGCCTTGAGCACCACCTGACTATGGTCGGGTACGACAAGTGCTTCAGAGAATTCGTTCACCGTGCCAAGGCCTGCGCAACTTGGACACGCGCCGTGTGGCGAGTTGAACGAGAACAAACGCGGAGCGAGTTCGTCGATCGCGCACTCGGCATGGAGTGAGCAGGCGAGCTTTTCGCTGAATCGATGCTCGACCCAGTTGTCTGGCGCGGAGGTGTTTTCGATCAAGACGGTGAGCGAACCGGCTGCGAGGCGGAGGGCGGTTTCGACGCTCTCGGTGAGTCGCTGTCGGCCGTCTTCGCTGATCACGATGCGATCGACAACCGCATCGATGTCGTGCATTTCGTATCGACCCAGCCCCAAGGGATTCTCGCCGCCGAGTTTGAGCGTCTCGCGGATGTCCACCACCTTGCCGTTCACCCGCGCCCGAACGAGCCCTTGTTTCTGCAGAGATTCAAGCACATCCTTATGAAATCCCTTCTTGCCGCGAATCACACACGCGCAAAGCATGGCGCGCTGCGACGGGAACTTCGCAAGGAGCGTCGTGACGATTTGGCTCGGGCTGGTGGCTTGGATTGGGTTGCCGCAGCGGTGCGTCTTCTTTCCTCGGAGTTCCTCGTGCCAACAGGTTGGCGTTCCGCAGCGCGCGAAGAGCAGTCGGAGGTAATCCCAAATCTCGGTGGTTGTCGCGACGGTCGAGCGAGGCGAATGTCCGCCGCTCCGTTGCTCGATCGCGATGGTCGGTGGGAGTCCTTCAATCGACTCCACATCAGGCTTGCCCATCTGGTCGAGAAACTGTCGCGCGTAGGAGGAGAGTGACTCCATGTACTTGCGTTGGCCCTCTGCGAAGATCGTGTCGAACGCGAGGGAACTCTTGCCCGAGCCACTGACCCCCGTAATCACGACAAACTGATCGCGGGGGAAGGCGACCGAGATGCCCTTGAGGTTGTGCTCGCGGGCTCCGGTGATTCGAATGGTGCGCGCGAAATCTGGGGGTGGGGCGGCAGGCATGCGGCGAGGATCGTAGAGGGAGAAGGCGGTCGGAATCGCCCCTTCGAGGCGCGGTTCTCAACCACTTCGGACGCCGTTGCGCGAGCGGAATGGGCGAATTGAAGCAAGATTGTTTCCAGAATGGAATACTTCGTGCAGTATTAGCCTCAATTGCGACGAACAAGAGGGTGTCCCTCCGCGTTTTCTTCGTGACACATCCTGAGATTGTTTTCCGCCCGACCGACCAGTGGTCGCCTCGCATGAACCTCGCATGACCCTCGCATGAGCGTCGCATCCCGCCTATCCCTTGCCTTCCCAGTCGCCCATCCAATGCGCGACGCGGTGGCACCATGTCACGCGTCGGTCGTATGGTCGATGTGTGCGGTGCAAACAATCACGCGCAAGCCAACGACGAGCAACAACCAATCAACAAACACGCAGGGTTCGAACAACAGTTCGGACCCTGTTGCTTTTCCACCCGAACCTGCCGGCGAGCACACCGCGCTCAACAGCGCGGAGTGGCGCGCGCTTGAAGTCCGCGCCTCGCGATTGCGTTTCGCGCCGCGGTAACGCCGCGAGGAGGTGTTTCGTTTTTTGACATATGGCGCTCAGCCGCATCCGCGGTGTGCTGTTTCCACCCGAGCGCTTCGCCGCGCGCGTGATGGCCGCTGAGATTTCCGTTGGAAAGCAAAGCGATCGTTCGGGGAAGCTCGGTACTCTGTGGGAAGACAAAGATGGCGCGCAAGGCAGCGCGAATGATGGAGATCCCGACTTCATAGGAGAATCGAATGCGTTACGAGCACGTGGTTGGCTTGTCTACTCTCGCGGTTTCATCGTGCCTGTTGGCCACGCCGCCGATGCAATGGCGCGTGGAGGATGGTGGGAATGACCACTGGTATGCGATATCACATGCGTATGGAGACTATTGGCAGGCGCGAGATCGAGCGTACGAGCGCGGCGGCTACCTCTGCACGATTACCAACGCGGCCGAGTCATCATTCGTGACGGCGTACATCGCGCTGCACATGAACCCCGGCAATCCGAATGCCTTCTGGATTGGAGGGCGCCAAGATTATCCATGGAATGGACCCTCAAATGGTTGGAACTGGTATGGGTCGTATGCGAACGAGCCGTGGTCGTTCACGAACTGGGCGCCTGGCGAGCCCAATGATGCGACTAATGGGGAAGACTATCTCCAGATTAACCAAGACAATTCCGGGTGGAACGACCGACAGTGGACTGTCAACGCGCTTCCACTCATTGAGTGGGACCAAGAAAGCATCGCAACCGAAGATCGCACATTCTCCGCGAGCCGATTCGCTCCGGCGCAGCCTGCACCCGACGGTGGTGAGATCGTGACATTTGTCTTTGACGGAATCCCCATTACGTCCCAACACTTCTCAGTGCGCATCCGCGCTTCCGCAGACCTCGGCCTTCCGGACGAGTGCCTGTTCTTTCGTATCAACGGCGATTCCCCGTGGTATCAGGCCGTATTGTCGGGTGAGTCGGATTGCGCGTGGCCCGCGAGTTGTGGAACCGACTACGTCTCCGACACGATTCCGCACTCGGGCTCAATGAGCATCGATGTGTTCGCAACCCCCGGTGTGAGCGCAAAGGTTTGTCCAGACTCATTCGTCGAGGTGGCGCTGCAGTACGCGGATCAAATGGACTTCGACTGCAACAACAACCGTATCGATGACGCCTATGACATTCTCAACGGCCTTCTTGAAGACTGCAACGAAAACTTCTGGGCTGACTCATGCGAACTCGCGCGCGAGCCTGATAGAGACTGCGATGGAAACGGGATTCCTGACTGTTGCGATCAACTGAGCGGTGATTTCGACTGTGATCGCAATGGGGTACTCGATCGATGCGACATCGCCGCAGATTCTTCGCTTGACTGCGACGGCGACGGGCGGCTCAATCTGTGCGAACTTCTCATCGACGGCGAGTCGGACATTGATCGCAACAATTCTCCCGACAACTGCGACATCCTTGCTGGTCGATTAGCGGATTGCAATCACAACGACATCGCCGACCTCGTCGAACTTGCCGATCCGGCGAATGACGTGAATGGCGACACTACCCTTGACGCTTGCGGCAACGGCACCGCCGATCTGTTCGTCGACGGCGTGGTCAACGCAGCAGATCTCTCCATAATGCTTACGCTTTGGGGCAGCGACGATCCGCGCGGAGATCTCAATCGCGATGATATTGTCGGCGCGGCTGATCTTGCCATCATGCTTTCTTCATGGGGGCCGGTCGGACTCTGTGGAGATGGAATCGCCAACGCGGGCGAGAACTGCTGCAATTGTCCCGAAGATGCAGGTTGCGGGAGTGGATTTGATTGCTACTACGGGGTGTGCCTGCCGTGCCCCGGGGGGCAGTGCTCGCCCTACGGCGATGATTGCGATCTGCTCTACGGAACGGCCCCTTGGCTGAAGCTGGGAGGTTACTACGGGCCGTGTGAACGTGAGGACGTTCCTCTGGACTGCTACTCCTCCCTCTTCGATGCGCCACAGGGCCGCGGCTTCTCCATGAACATGCTCGCTTCGGATGCGTCGGACTCGAGCGTCATGGTTGCGTCATTGAGTCTCTTGTCGCTCCTTGCGATTCCTCGGAGTCTTCTCGTGCGCTTGAAGCGGCGAAGCCACAGGTGAGCCACAAGCAGACGCTGCACCAGTCCTTTAAGAGCGACAAGTCAAGAAGCGACATCGCCGCGAATGTTGCGAGACTCGCAGCAAGTGCGCGACTCCACGCGCGCGTGCGTGCCGTTTGGAGTCCGCGCCGAAGATCGCGCACGATCATGCACGCGAGTGCGACGAAGACCGCCGCTCCAATCACGCCGCGTTCCGTGAGCAGTTCAAGCGGCACATTGTGAACCCACGGCATTCCTCCGGGGGGTGTCTCCCAGCCTTGCGCGTGCGGAGCGGTCCGCGAGGCTTCGTTCACTTCGAAGAAGACGGCTGGGCCTTGACCAATGAGCGGTTGCTCGAGAAAGGCGCTCCACGCGATGCACCAGGTCTGAAGCCGCATCTCCTGTTGTGGTCGCAACGACTGTTCGAGTCGCGCGCGGAACGAGCCGAGGTCGGCTAGCCACGCGAACGCGCCGATGGCCACTGCAATCAGCACTGACCACTTGAGAAAGCGGCGGGTGCCAAGCCAACTGCGCAGGTTGGCACCCACAAACATGCCTGCGAGCGACGCGCGACTACTCGCAAGGAGGAGCGAGAAACACGCGCATAGAATCGCGCCCATCCGAATCCATCGCTCCCGCGCACGCGTTGAATCGATGAGCGAGATCGGCAAGAGCAGCGCGACGAATCCAACCTCGTTCGCATTCGCAAGGCTTCCGGTGTACCGGGAGTGGTCGATCGGTTCAGGAATCCCAAGGAGGAGGCTACGGCCGAACGCGAACTGCCACGCGATATCGATCGCGCACAGCACGATTGCGCCCAGCGCCGCGCGGCGCACGCAAGTCATGGCACGCGCATTCGACGCCATGATCTGCGCTGCCGGAAACACGAGCATCAAGAGGAATCCACTCGCGCCGCGTCGCATCGAAGTTTCCGCGTAGGGAGAGAGCCACGACGACGCGGCGCTCGCGATCGCGAACGCAATCAGGAGCGGTAGATGGCGCAGACGAACGGTGTCCGTCACGCGGTTGATGAGCAGGCCGGCGATGAGCAGCGCGACGACGATGATTGTGATCCCTGTCGTGAGCGGCCGACCGAGTGGCATGCACGCAATCAGCAAAATCACTGCAGCCGTGCAGAAGGTCGGCGCAATCCATTGCTTGGAAGAATTGGTTTGAGGCGTCAACACCATGGCACTCGTTTGTTCCGCGCGCGTCTCTCGAACCAACCCCGTCGTTTCCGCGACGGTCGTTTTTCATTTCGTCTCCGCTTGGGACCCAGCTCGCGCGTCAGGCTAGCCTAGCTCTTCCAACGCTTCTTTCGCGCGCGAGATCCGGCCTTGCCGGCTTCCGATCGCTCGGGCGCGTCGTTCTTCTTCTTTGCAACGCCGCGTCGGCTCAGGGCGGGGAGCGATTCGACGAGGCGTACTTCATCACGGATGCGCGCGGCCGTTTCGAAGTCGAGTCGCTCGGCCGCCTCGAGCATGGAGGCACGGAGTTCGTCGAGCAGTCGGTCGCGGTCGGCGGCGAGTTCTTCCTCGGTTGAAGTCGCCTCGCCTTCGGTTTCCTCGTCGAAGTCTTCGCCGCGATCCTTCGCTTGCATGCGCTTCTTGGCCGCGCGACCGGCCGCAAGTTCTTGCGCGATGCCGGATCGAATCGCCTTCTGCACACTCTTGGGGGTGAGCCCATGAAGTTCGTTGTAGGCGAGTTGCTTGTGCCGACGCCGCTCGACTTCCGTGATCGCGCGTTGCATGCTGTCGGTCACCGCATCGGCGTAGAGAATCGCACTCGCGTTCGCGTGCCTTGCTGCGCGGCCCATCGTTTGGATGAGTGCGGATTGGCTGCGGAGGAATCCTTCCTTGTCCGCATCAAGGATGCAGACGAGCGAAACTTCCGGCAGATCAAGCCCTTCGCGCAGGAGGTTGACCCCAACGAGTACATCGAACGCTCCCTCACGAAGGTCACGGAGCAGTTCTAGGCGATCAAGCGTTTCAATCTCGCTGTGGAGGTAGCGCACGCGCAGACCCTGCGCATCCAGATAGGCGGTGAGTTCCTCGCACAGCCGCTTCGTAAGCGCGGTCACCAAGGTTCGCTCCCCGCGCTCGGCTCGCTTCCGACACTCTTCAAGCAGGTCGGGCACCTGATTGCGCGCGGCGCGCACTTCAATCGGAGGATCGACGAGCCCCGTCGGGCGGATGACCTGTTCGACGACCACGCCATGCGTGCGCTCGAGTTCCCACGGTGCAGGAGTCGCGCTCACAAAAATCGTCTGCGGTGAAATCTCGCAGAATTCATCAAACTTCAGCGGTCGATTGTCGAGTGCGCTCGGCAGCCGAAAGCCATGATCGACGAGCGTTTGCTTGCGCGCGCGATCCCCGAAGTACATGCCGCGAATCTGCGGCATCGTGACATGCGATTCATCGACCACCACCAGCCAATCGTTTGGGCCTCGATTGGGCACGGCGCGGAAGTAATCCAAGAGCGTCCACGCGCGTTCTCCTGCGGCGCGACCGTCGAAGTGGCGCGAGTAGTTTTCGATGCCGTTGCAGAATCCGACCTCCGCGAGCATCTCAAGATCGTGCCGTGTGCGTGCGATGAGCCGTTGCGCTTCGAGCAGCTTGCCCTCGGTACGGAGTTCAAGCACGCGCGCATCAAGTTCCGCACGAATGGAAGCGAGTGCGGCGTGCTTGCGCTCTTCGGGCATGACATAGTGCACCGCGGGAAAGAGAAAGGCTCTCGTTTCATCCGCGAGGTGCTCGCCGGTGAGTGGGGCGAAGAGTTGGATCGATTCGATGGAATCGCCAAAGAGATCGATGCGAATCGCATGCTGCTCGGAGGCGGGGTAGATCTCAATACAATCTCCCCTCACCCGGAAAGTGCCGCGCGTGGGATCGATGTCATTGCGCGTGTATTGCATCGACGAGAGTTGCAGCAGGAACGCACGGCGCTCAAGATGCATGCCGCGCTCGATCATCACGACGCGATTGCGAAACTCTTCGGGCGAGCCGAGTCCGTAGAGGCAGGAGACGCTTGCGACGATGATGCAATCCTCTCGGCTGACAAGATTGCTCGTCGCCGCGAGCCGCAAGCGATCGAGGTCTTCGTTTCGCTGCGTTTCCTTCTCAATGTAGATATCCCGCGCAGGGATGTACGCCTCTGGCTGGTAGTAGTCGTAGAAACTGACGAAGTAACTCACCGCGTTGTGTGGAAAAAGTTCCTTCATCTCCTCGTAGAGTTGCGCCGCAAGTGTCTTGTTGTGACTGACGATCAGCGTCGGCCGGCCACTCCGAGCAATGACATTCGCGATCGTGAATGTCTTGCCGGTTCCTGTTGCGCCGAGCAAGACTTGGTGCTGCCGACCTTCGACAACGCCCCGCGTCAGTTCATCGATCGCGGTGGGCTGGTCACCCTTGGGTTGGAATGGTGAGACGAGCGTGAAGGCCATGCAGTGCAGTCATAGTAAACACGCCGCCGCAGCCGCGTGCAGTGCAGTGCTCGCGTCGATCACGCGAGGAGTTCGCGAATGCTGCGCCTCGCAAGGTGCAACGCCGCGGGGAATGCCGCCAACAGCGCGACACTGATGAGTATCACGCTTCCAAGTGCGATCGGTCGCCATGGCGCGTAAAACGGAAGGTCAAGACCCGCGAAGTCGTGATAAAACCGGGCGCCCATGTATGCGAGGCAGAGCCCCAGCAGCGTGCCGGCGACAACGGCGCCGAGTGCGACGATCATGGTCTCCGCGAGAATGAGCCGCAGCAGCAGGCTTGGCGATCCGCCGACGGCGCGGAGCACCGCGAATTCCTTCGCGCGTGCCTGTATTCCAGCCGCGACGACGCTACTCACCCCAAAGGACGCGAGGAGGAGCGCGGCAAACGAGATCGCGAGCGTTAGTCCTAACGCGGCGCCGCCAATCTCTTCGACAATTCCCTTGATCGCCCGTCCGCTGGTGAAGACCGCGCCCGCCACCGCATCGCTCACGCCGTTCTCGATTCGTGCTTCATCCTCAAGCGTTGTGCCAGGAGTCAGTCGAAGTTGCATCATGTACGCGGTGCGGGTGTCGTACTTTTCGGCGACGGTTCGCATGTCCATGAAGACACAACTCACGGCATTCTCGAGGTAGACGCTGCGCAGTCCATACACCTGTGTTGCGAGGTCGAGGCCCGCAGCCGTCACTACTCCGACCACTTCGAAGTCATGTTCGTGCTTGCCGCTTCCGAGTCGAATGTGCGCGCCCATGCCGATGCCGCGCGCGCGCAGAAACTCTGGCGCGACGAGGATGGCGGAGCCCGCTTCGAGTTTCGGAATCGCAACCTCTGGCGTTCCCTCTATCCAGTCGAGCTTGTTCATTTCGAGAAACGCGCGCGGTTCAAATCCGACGCAGACGACGCTCTCGGGCCCGATGCCTTCCACGCCGAAGACCTGCTGCCCGACAACCTTGAGTGGGAGATAGCCGATAGGCAGCGCCGCGGCGATCCCGTTGACTGCCGCAATTCGAGATTGCTCGGTCGGCGAGAGGCCGTTGGTGCAGAGCACGAATCCATCGGCAAATCGAACGCGCTCGCGGAGGTTGTCGATGATCGATCCGCCATTGGCTTGGGTGCTCACAAGCACGGCAATCGCGACCATCAGCGCACCCGCGGTGAAGCCGAGGCGGTAGGGCATGCGACGGACATTGCTTCGTAGGAGTCCGCGCGGGATGGCCATCGCGCGTTCAAAGATCCCACCCCCAAGGCGACTCATCACGAGCGTGACCGGGACTGCGAGAAGGAACCATCCGCTAAAGAGCAGCGGGAGGCCGAGGAACGCGTAGAGCCAGAATCGGGTGTCGCGTGATTCAGGCATGGTGAGGCACTGCTGCAGCGCGAGGAAGAGACAGCCAAGCAACGAAACCCGCACGATGCCTTGCGTCGTCGCCGCGCGTGCTCGTATCGTGAGCGCTTCAAGTGGCGAGACGCGGGACGCCAGCAGGGCGGGGAAGAGGGCGCCCGCAACGCCGGCCGCGACCGCGCCGGTGCATGCCAAGGTTATGCCGTCCCAACTCCAAGTGAATGGGCTTCGAAGATCCGCGCGGAACCACCACGCCAAACCCCACGCGATCGCGAGGCCCGCGGGCGCGCCGAGGATGCTGCCAAGTGATCCAATGCACAGACCCGTGATGAGTTGTCCGAATGCGAGTTGCAAGCGACTCGCGCCGATCGAACGCGCAATCCCCATTTCGCGCAGCTGCTCAAGCAACGCCGTGGTCATGCCGACGGTCACGATGGCTGCGCACGCAAGCATGCCAATGATGGTTCCGATCCAGATTCCAACTTGCGCCGCGACGCGCTGGCGATCAACCCCGAGTCGAACACGCTCGGCGGGCTCAAGAATCAGTCCGTCGCGCACCAAGTCTCGTCTCGCATCGCACCACGCGGTGACATCCGTTCCCTCTTGGAGTCGGATTGCAAGCGTTGTGATTCGGCCTTCGCGTTGAATGGCTTTCTCGAGCGAAGGAAGGGAGAGATACGCAAGTGGCCGTTGGAGCGCGCCGAGTGAAGGTCGTCGGTAGATGCCAACGACGGTGAGTTCCATCGGTGTACCAAATCGCTGCACGCGAAGGATGTCGCCGATGGATGCATCAAGTGCTTTCGCGCTTGCTGGATCGAGCACGATTTCGCCATCGCCTCGCAGTCGTCTTCCGTCGCGCATCTCCATCTCGCGAAACGCAGCGTCCCGCGCTGGATCCACGCCTCGCGCTTGCACGGTCGCACGCAAGAGACCACGATCGGTTCCTGGAACTCCGATATGCGAAAGCGTGAGAGAACCACCCAGCCCGCCGGTGGCGTCGTCGACCTTGTCCCACGCGCGCGCTCGCTCAAGCCACGAGCGCTCGAAGGGTTCTCCATAACGATGGACGATGCGCGCGTCTGCTTCGCCAATGGAACGCGCAATCGACGCGTCGAAACTGGATTGCAGTGTGGACAGCGCCGCCGTCGCCGCAGCAACGAGCGCGGTCGCGAGGGCCACGGCGAGGACGAGGAGGATCGTCCTACTTCGCCGAGCGACTAAGTTCCTGTGCGCGAAGCGCCAACTCGCCCGCATCGAGGCCTTTCGTAGCAAAGGAGCCCGCGAGAACGCCGTCTCGCAGGACAAAGACTTTTTCGCAGTGCATCGCGATGGATGCCTCGTGGGTCACCATGAGAATGAGTGCCTGGTGTTCTTGCGCCAGCGCCCCGAGGAGTCGCGCAAGGCGTTGGCCGTGTTCGCTATCGAGGCTTCCAGTGGGTTCATCGGCAAAGAGAATCGGTGGCGCGAACAGGAGTGCGCGAGCAATGGCAACCCGCTGCTGTTCGCCGCCACTGAGCGCGTCTGGCCGGTGTTGCATCCGTTCCCCGAGCCCGAAGCTCTCGAGTAGGGCAACCGCGCGCGCGTGCATCGGTGCTCGCGGTGCGTTGTCTAACTCGCTGGGAAGAAGCACATTTTCGAGGGCACTCATCGCGCTCAAGAGATTGAACTGTTGAAAGACAATCCCGATCCCGCGACGGCGATACTGAGTCAGCTGCGCCTCGCTCATCGTGTCGACCCGCGAGCCCTGCACTTCGATTTCCCCAGCGTCGCCGCGGTCAAGCCCTGCGAGCAGATGCAGGAGCGTGCTCTTGCCGCTGCCTGACGCGCCCATGACGGCGAAGAATCCAGCACCCTCAATCTCGAAGTCAACGCCGCGGAGCGCGTGAACCGCATGACGCGACGCACCAGACCCAAGAGTGAAACTCTTGTGGAGGCTGCGGACGCGCAGTTGTGGCGCGCGCGAAGCAGGGTCGCGTTCAGAAAGAGCGGCGTTCAAAGGCCCTCGCGTTCATCTCGATCGCGCGTCAGTGGTTCTTCGCGTCGTACACCGCCGCATCCATCAGTCGCTGCACGATCGTGGTGTCGCTCGAAGCAATCTTCACGAGCCAGCCTGATCCGTAGGGATCGCTGTTGAGAAGCGACGGATCCTTCACGGCGGACTGATTGACTTCGGTAATCGTGCCAGCGACCACACTGTAAATGTCGCTTGTTGTTTTCACGCTCTCCACCTCGCCAATCGAATCGCCCGCATTCAACTTTGTTCCGACTGGCTTCAACCCCACGAAGGTGATGTCGGTGAGCGCATCCGCAGCGTGTTGGGTGATACCCATCGTGACGCCGTCTTGGGTGGCGCGGACCCATTCATGTGTATCAGTGCAACGACAGTCGGAGGGGGTAGCCATAAGGCGCGTGATGGTATCGAAGGGGAGGCGCGTTGAGGGGTGTATTGAAGCCACTCCTCGAGCATGCCGGAATATCCAGATTCTTCAGAATATCCCTTGCAGAGCACGGGTCAGGCGCATATTATCGACACAGGTCAATGGACCAACGATTTCTTTCTCCCCTATGGAAAGCGCCGACATGAAGTCCTGTCGGCGTTTTCTTCGGTGGAATCACGAGGCGTATCCTTTCGGTCACACTTGCCATGATTGCGAGAGAGTGCGAGCGGTAGGTGAGACATAAGTCATTAGAATGAAGTCTGTTCGTCCTTTGCCGCGAGTGTGGAACCATCGAGGAATACTGAGCTGTGCAGAATGAGATCCTCCTGACCCTCTCCGCAGGTTCGCTTCGAACGCTGATTGGAAAATCAGACCTTGGCGTCCCGGACATCTTTGCGCTCCCTGCCTTCACTGAGCGCCAACTCCGACTGCGTGGTCTCAACATCCCGACCGACATGCTGAAGGGGTTTGGGATTCAGCAGATTGACAAGTTGCGAGATTCGGCGGATCGCGCAGGTTGCCCAGTTCTGTTGCTGATGGAAGACAATCCCATCGACTTCACCGATCGCTCGGCGACATGGGCGCAAACGCGTCAGCGTCTGAAGGTGCTTGGGAACGCGGCCAACAAGTTGCAGTGCCCTGCGCTCGCTGTCCGCTGCGCTGCGCCCGATACGGATGAGGCCTTCGAACTTTCCGCCAAGGGTATCAAGCAGTGCGTGCAGGACCTCGATCGCTTCGAACTCAATCTACTCCTCACACCCAACGGCGGCTTGACGGAAGATCCCGCGAAGCTGACGGAACTCATCAAGAAGATTGGCGGTTTCCGGATCGGGAGTTACCCATCGTTTGCGGCCGCTGCCAAGAGTGGTGGCATCAGCAAAGCGCTCCGTCGGCTTGCACCCTACGCGCAGGCAATCAGCGCGTCTATCGGCGGATTCAAAGCAGGAAAGCACATTGGCTTTGATTTGGAGGAGTGCGTCGAGAGCATCCTTGCGGTTGGCTATTCGAACACGCTCGCCGTGGACCTCGTCAATGTCGGCCCGAAGACGAATGTCGTAAAGGACATTGAAACCGCGCGAGATCGACTGGTGGCCTTGACATCGCCCCCAGAGCTTGAGGCCCATGATTTCAAGTCGCTTGAAGCGTTGCTCGAGGGCGGCGACGAAGAGTCACATGATTGAGTGAAGGGGGGCGCGGGCGCGTTGCCTTCGTCCACCGATCGCAAGAGTTGGGAACCCATGCAACTGACGATGACTTTGACTGCCGCAGCCTCCATCATCGTGACGATTGACGGACCAGCGGGCACTGGAAAGTCAACCGTCGCGGCGGGGCTTGCGCGTCGACTTGGCCTTGAGTTTCTCGATACCGGCGCGATGTATCGCGCGATCGCGTGGCGTGCGCTTGAAGCCGGGATCGATCCCCGTGACAACGACGCCGTCACAGCGCTCGCGTTGGCGTCGACGCTCCGATTTGACTGGAAGGCGGACCCGCCGGAGCTCTTTGTCGATGGTCGCGCGTGCGGCGAGGCGATTCGCACGCCCGCCGTGACAGCGGCTGTCGCGATAGTGGCTTGCAATGCGGAGGTGCGCCGCGCCATGGTGCGGCAACAACGAGCGATCGCGGCGGCGCATCCCCGTTTGGTGACGGAAGGGCGCGATCAGGGATCCGCTGTTTTTCCCGATGCGACGGTGCGCATCTATCTCGACGCATCGCCGGAGATTCGTGCGCAACGCCGCGCCGAGCAACTGCAATCGAAGGGTGTGCATGTGGACGCAGCAGCGATTCTCGCGTCGATCATCTCGCGCGATGCGAGCGATCGCGCCCGGAGTGAAGGACCGCTCGTCCGGCCTGTCGGCGCGGCGGTCGTCGACACGGGGAATCTTGCGGTCGAGTCCGTGGTCGACGCACTCGAACTGATCGTGCGTCAACGCGCGACGCGAGCACACGCGCTCCCGCCACCTTGCGCCGACGATGGAGCGCTTTCCGGAGACAGTGCTTCGTGAGATGGTTCCGATTCGCGGATCGTGTGCCCGGAAAGTCAAGAGTGCAAGTGGCGTGGTGGGCGTTCGCCGAAGGGCTGATGCGCGTGCCGTGCGTGGTGCTGTATGGATTGCGGATTCGCGGCAAAGAGCATGTCCCTCGGGAGGGGAGCGTGCTGTTCATTTCCAATCATCAGAGTTTCCTCGACCCACTCTGCAATGGCGCGGCGACCGCGGATCGACAGTACACCATCATCGCGAAGCGAGGGCTCTTTCGAGGCCCATTCGGATGGATCATCAAGTCATTGGGAGCGAAACCGATTTCCGATCGAGGTGGCGACGGCGAAGCGCTCAAGATCTCGATCGAGGAGTTGCAGGCGGGTCGCTGTGTCTGCATGTATCCGGAGGGTTCGCGTAGCCCAGATGGAACGGTGCAACCGTTTCGCCGAGGCTTGCTCCTCCTGATTCGAAAGGCGAAGCCGAAGATCGTTCCGATGGGCATTGCCGGCAGTTTCTCGGTCTGGCCTCGAACGCGTAGATTGCCTCGTTTTCTAGGGCGATTGCGCGTGACGGTCGGCGCGCCCATCGACGGATCGGTCATCGCGGCCATGCCGCCGGACGAGGCGATTGCCCTGCTCGAGGAGGCGGTTCGCGAGCAATACGCGAGCGCGCTCGCTTGGCGTGGAGCCCCGGAGCTTTTACCGTGACGCCATCGCCAGCACGCACGCCCGAAGTCCCACTCGCGACTGCCGCAAAGGTGCTTGCGCTTCGCCTGCGTGGGGCTGGGCACGAGGCATACTTCGCGGGCGGCTGCGTACGGGACTTGTTGATGGGTCTCGAGCCGAAGGACTTCGATATCGCGACGAGCGCGACACCCGAGCAAATCGCGCAGGTCTATCCAAAGGCGCGCGGCGTGGGTGAGTCGTTCGGCGTGATGCTCGTGCGCGAGAGTGGTTGGATGATCGAGGTCGCGACTTTTCGCGAGGACTGTGCGTACCGCGACGGGCGTCGTCCGAGCGAGGTGCGGTTTGCAACGGCTCAACTCGATGTTTCTCGTCGTGACTTCACGATTAACGGCCTGTTCATGGATCCCCAATCGCGAGCGGTGGTGGATTACACGAATGGACAAGGGCAGCAGGACCTGCGGGACAAAATCATTCGCGCCATCGGCGATCCGGTTCAGCGGATCGAAGAGGATCGTCTGCGAATGCTGCGAGCGGTTCGGTTCGCGGCGCGGTTTGCTTTCGCAATCGAGCCGCGAACGGCGAGTGCGATCCAGGCTCACGCGGGCGATTTGCGTGCGATCAGCGCCGAGCGCGTGGGGGAAGAGTTGCGTGCCTTGCTGCGTCACTCCTCGCGCGCGCGGGGAGCGCAACTCCTCGAAGAACTTGGACTCGATGCGCCAGTACTCGGTCGGGGACTTGGCGCGGGAAGTCTCACTCGATTGCGTGCATTGCCCAGCGAGTTGCCTGACGCCTTCACCACGGCGCTGATGTGTTGGATCCTCGATCGATGTGAACGAGGGTCGGTTCTCGTCGATGCAACGATTGTCCCTCAACTGCGTGCGCGATTCATGCTGTCGAACCTTGAGTGTTCGGCGCTTGAAGCGATCATTCATCTTCGGGAGCGGTTCCATCTCGGTTGGCAGGAACTTCGGGTGGCCGATCGCTGTCGAACGATCGCGGCGTTTGGGTTTGGTGAGGCGCTTGAAGTCCTTCGCGCCGAGGCGCCGGAGTTTGCAACGCGAGTTGAGCGCGAGGCCGAGGCATTACTCCCCGCGCGGGTACTTCCGAAGCCGCTGGTTGACGGCGATCTGCTCATCTCGCGCGGGCTCACTCCGGGCAAGGAATTCAAGGAACTCCTGCATCGAGCGATGGACGCGCAACTCGAGGGCGCTATCGCATCCGCGAAAGAGGGGCTTCAAATGCTCTTCCCGACCTGATTCTGCGGCCTTTCCCTTGCCACCAAGGGCTCAGCAGCCCGTAGGATATTCCCATGCTGCTCTTGGGCGTCTCAAGTTGAGCCGCTCGCCGATGACTCTCTCCGAGGCTCCTGCTATGCCGACGACTCGCCGTTTCGCCGCCCTTCTCGCGTTGACCGCCACTGCCTCCGCATTCGCGCAAACGGCATCGGAAGTGACCCGGAAGGCATTCCCTTCGACCCTCTCGACCCCCAAGGTCTATGTCATTCCGATGCATGGTCAGATGGGAACCGACATTCATCCGCAGCCTTACAAGGCAATCGTCGCGGATGCGAAGAAGGTGAAGCCTGACATCATCATCATCGAACTCAAGAGCGCGGACATCGACAACAACTTCTATCTCAAGAATGATGATCAGAAGGAAGCGGGCCAAGTGCACCTCGAGGAGTACCGCGACCTCGTAAAGAGTCTTCGCGAGGACCTTCGCGATGTGCCGCAGGTGATGTGGATCCAAGACTCGGTGGGTTTCGGTTCACTCATGGCATTCGCGTGGCCAGATATGTACATGACGAGCGACGCCCGCCTTTGGGGACTGCAGAATGTTGCAAAGCTCGCTGGAGGTTGGTCGGATCCCGATGTCGCAGCGAAGATGCTCGCAGCGTGGACGGGCATTGGCAAGGGATTCTTGCAGCAAGGCGGTTACCCGCTTGAACTCGGCGACGCGATGTTGTTGCCGGAGAAGACGCTGAGCGTGAGGTTTGACGGAAGGGACTCGACTTGGCTTCCGAACACTTCCGGAGTGTGGACGGTTGATAGCAACAAGGAAGCGACGGTGAATTTCAATTCGACGACGGCCGAAGACACCGGCCTGGCGGACGGCGTGGCGGATTCACTCGACGACCTCATGTTCTTGCTGGGCTACCGCGAGTTTGAGAGCGCCGATTCGGGTAAAGAAATCTATACCGACTATGTGGAGAGTTGGCGCAAACTGTATGACCGCTGCATCGAGTGGCTTGAGAGTTCTCAAAGCGTCGACGAAGGCGTGAAGGGCTACGGCCAACGAAAATCTCTTTTCGAAAAGGTTGTCGGTGCGATGAAGCAATACCCTGCCGTGGAGCGGCGATTGCAGCGCGAGATGGGTGTCACACGACTTCAACTCGAGATCGAAATCGACAACATCAAGAAGGAAATCGCGCGTTCCAAGAACACCGGCGGCAACAATGGCGGCGGTGGAGGTGGTGGCGGGCGAGGGCTTGGGGGCGGCGGCATGGGCGGGAAGCGCGGGCTCTGAGTTTGACTTCGAAACAGGGATTTTCCGAAAGCATCGTTAGGATTTCAATGACCATGACTACTCGACACTCCTTCGCGCGCTCGATTGCGGCGTCCATTGCAACTCTTTGCGTGACGGCATCCGCGCTCTCGCTTCCACTCGCGTCACACGCTCCCCCAGTGACGGTGAAGCTGAAGTCCGGCGCGCAGTTCAAGGGAGAAGTCGGTCAGCGGGTTCGCGTGCAATGCATGCAAGGCGCTTCGGAGGTCACGCTCGAAGGAACCATCGTGAAGGGCGACGCAAAGATGCTCGTTCTCTCGGTGGACAAGGCAGGGAAGGCGAGCAATGTGACGATCCTCGCGTTTGACCTGCGTAGCGTGGACGCGATCGGTGCCTCCGCATCCCTCGCGCCGACGACGGCAACTCCGGCCGGCGCTCAAGGGAGCGCCGCTGCGGGCCCGTCCAACTCTGCGAGTGCGGCGAGTGCATTGATCCCGAACATTTTCGTACTTCCCCTTGAGGGAACGGTTGGCATCGGGATGCGTCACGAGGAGATCGAACAGATTGGCAAGGAGGCGGACAAGATTGGTCCTGGCCAAATCATCGTCCTGCTCATCGACAGCCCCGGCGGTTTGGTGATCGAAGGCGATCGCATCCACGAAACAATGAAGGAGCTGAAGAAGCGCCATCGCGTGGTCGCGTGGATCAAGCGTGCGATCTCGGCAGCGGCGTTCACGAGCCTTCACTGCGATGAGATTTACTTCATGCGCGTGGGCGCACTCGGCGCAATCACGATGTTTGCCGGTCAAACGGCGATCTCTGGTTCGGAACTTGAAGCGTGGCTCAAGAAGGTTGGCGAGGTGAGCGAAATCGGCGGTCGAAGTTCGTTCATCGGTCGCGCCATGGTCTCCGCGCCGCAACTGCTCAGTTACGACATTCCCGAGGGCGGCACGCGACAAGACGCGATCTTCTACGACACGATGCAAGGGAAGTACCCGCTCTCCAACGAGAAGGAGAATCTGACGCTCAACGCCGACAACGCGTGGCATTGCGGCTTCTCGGATGGCACCGCCGACACCGTGGAAGAGCTCGCCGTTTGCTTGCAGTTGAATGGATGGAAGGAAGCGAGCGACGTTGGTCGCAAGATCCACGAGAACTGGCAAAAACTCCTCAAGGACTGTGTCGAGCAGAAGACAAAGTTGCTCGCCGATCTCGAGAATCCAGGTGGCAACGATGACGCCGCGATGATGGGCGCTCGCATCAAGGCGCTCACGGAACTGATCCGCTGGTACGACCGGTGCAAAGCGGGCATGGTCTACGAGGCGCCAAATCTCCCTGAGGATGTTGACATTCTCAAGAAGCAACTCGCGGAGTTCAAAAAGGCGCTCGCCCAAATGAAGCGACGCTGAACCGCGGCGAATCGAAGTTGCGCTGCTGTCGCCTCGGCTGCATGATGCGCGGCATGCCCAGCGATCCGACCAACGCTTCTCCGACCGATCCCTATGTTCACACGGCAGAGTTCGGAGAGGTCTCCTCTGCGCGCTCTCGCTGGCCCATCGTGCTTGGCAGTCTTTGCCTTGCCTACGGCGTGATCGGGATGTGTGTGCAGGGGGGGTCGATTCTCTTCGCGAACTTTGGCGGAAGTCTCTTGAAGGCACAGGGAGTGGACATCGAGATGCCGCCGGAAATGGTGCTCGCGATGAATGTGCAGGGCGCGGTCCTGGTCCCTCTCGGAGTCATCCTCTCGCTCGGCGGGGTGCTTCTCCTGATGCGTCGGAGGGTTGGCGCGAAACTCGTGCTCGTCTGGGCCGCCGCACGAGTTTGTATGGCCGTTGCCGGACTCATTTGGGGAATGATGACCGTCGACGCCACGGTCGATTACTCCCGTGGAATTCTCGAATCGATGGCGCGCTCTTCGAACCCCGAGATGGCGAAGGCTGTCCAATCGGAACTCGACAAGTTTGACGCGGTGAAAGCGCGAAGCGACGGGATCCGCAATCTCGTGCTCGCGACGCTTGGTTTCTCGATCTTGCCATGCGTCGTCGGCTTCATGTTGACTTCGACGAAGCGGCGCGCGGAAGTCGCGGCATGGGGTCTCAACGCCCCGAGCGCGTGAAGCGTGTGGGCAAAGCCTCTGCTTACCCAACCTCGCGCCGTTGGAAGAGCGCGGTCGCGAGCGCGAGGAATGCGATCACGAGAAGCGCGGAGTACGGAAGAGCGTAGAGGGCGTAGTCCAAGGGAATCGACTTTTTCTGCGTGAGCGCGTCCGTCGTCCAAAAGACTTGGAAATTCGGAACGATCGACGCGAGTGTCTCGCAGGTCCAGTAGAGCGCGCGGTCTTGAAGCGACGGCGAAGCGTCGCCCAATCTCGCGAACTCATCCGCGAGGCGCGCGGCTGTTCTGCCGAAAAACCAATCCGAGAGCAACCCGAGTAGGAGCGTTCCGAGGACGACCGTGAGCGTGAGCACCTGTCCAAGGCGGGTACTCGCCGCAATTGCCACCGCATTGAGCACCATTGTCGCCAGTGCGAGCATCCCGAGCGACTTCCAAATCTCGCCCTCGAACTGCGTGCGTGCCGGCACCGCGACCCAATGCCCGTCGAAAAAAAGTGACGCGGCATACGCGAGCAGCAAGAGCGGAATCGCGATCGTGATGCACGACGCCGCGAAGTTCTTGCCGTAGAGAAAGTTCATCCAGGCGCCGACAGCCACGCTCGTCAGGATTGCGCTTCCTCCGAGGAGAATCACCGGCCAGTGATAAGGCGTGCGCACGGTTTGCATCGTGCCGTGCACTTCAACCAACATGAAGACAAGCGCGAGTACCGCCAGTGAAACAAGCATCGTGATGGACACGCCAAGGTACTTTCCGAGGACGAAGACCGGGCGTGGAACGGGCTTTGAAATCACGGTGAGTACCGTGCGGTTGTCGATCTCGCGAGAGATCGCATTCGTTGCGATGAACGCCGCCAGGAGGGCGGTTGAAACAAACACGGTTGAGAGGCCGATGTCGACGAACATCCGTTGATCGTCTTGCATGGTCCACCCTGCAAACGGATTGCAGAGGATCGTGAGCAAGATGCCCAATGAGATGATGACGAGCACGACGGGTTGGCGCACGCTCTCGAGGTAGGTGTTACGCGCGATTGCCCAAAGTTGTTCGAAGATCGCCATATGGAAAATCAGCCGCTTGCAGAGGGGATCCGGACGCGGGATGCAACCCGTGAAGGCGGCTTTACCTTACAGTATCCCACGGTTTCCCCCAAGGCGCAGCGCCGTAGAGGACGCCCAACGGGTCGCCCCGTCTTTCAATTCTTCCGGCGACCTCGAAGTTCCGCAGCAACCATCTTCGTCTGATACGAGAAACTTCCTGAGCGATGAGAACTGACCACCACGCATATCAACAGGCGACCCGCGTCGCGAGCTACGGGCTGCTCGGGCAGGCCGCCCTTGGCATCGGGTTGCTCTTGTGGGGATGGTTGGGCGAAGTCACCATCCTCACCACGATCGCCGCGTGGATGTTTCCCGGGATCATCGCGTGGCTTGCGCTGGTCATCGTGTTCCATCAGCACCGGCTTGAACGACTCGAAGCACTCGAACTCGATGACACCCCTGGCATTGGGGAAGATGGTCGCATCTTCAGTACCGAAGATGCACGGATCGCTGCGAAGCGACTGAAGTGGATGCACGCGTGGCTTATGCCCACCGCGAGCGTTCTCTATAGCCTGCTGCTGATTGCGTTCGGCTGGTACACACTCCGGTGGTTCGGCAAACTCGATGATGTCAACGCGGATGTTGGGAAGTTCAATGTTGGCGATGCGCTTGGCTGGCAACTTGCGACCACGATGGGTTTTGCGGTGCTCGCCTTCATCTTTTCGCGTTGGATCGCGGGAATGGCGCTCCACTCGGCGTGGGCCAACCTGCGTGGTGGCGCAGGGATCATGGTCGGCAACGCGTTGATGCTCCTTGCCGCTGCAGTGGGCGCCGTCTTGGCGATGCTCGACAAGCCGACATTCCTCGAGGGTCTCTGTCAAGCGATGGCGATATTCATGGTCGCGGTAGCGGCAGAAACCGTCTTTGGACTTGTCCTCAATATCTATCGCCCGAGAAGGGCGAATGAAGTTCCGCGACCTGCGTTCGATTCGCGTGTGCTCTCGCTCTTGGCAGCGCCTGACTCCATCGTGCGTTCCATCAATGAGGCGGTGAACTACCAATTCGGTTTCGAGATATCGAGTTCTTGGGGATACCAACTTCTTCTTCGCAACGCCGTTCGCCTCGGTGTCTTCGGGTTGGTCATCATTCTCGCGCTGACGACGCTGGTCATCGTTGGGCCGGGAGAGCAAGCGATGCGCCTACGGTTTGGTGCGATTGTGGGTTCCGTGTTGCAAGGCGAGCCGATGTTCAAGCTGCCGTGGCCGATTGACACGGCGGTCATCGATGATGTCTCGCGGGTTCGCGAATTGCCACTTGGCATCGCGACTCGTCGCACGGGCGCAACCGAACTTTGGTCCGCCAAGGGTGGCGATGATAGTTTTTCGAATGTCTTTCTCGTTGCCGCGGGAACGCAATCTGCAGTCGTCGAGGAGAAGGTCCGATCCAGCGGTGTCACGGCATTGCTCGGCGGCGCAGGGTCGAACAATGCGATCGCCGATGAGTTTGCGGTCGTTGAAGCGGAGATCGTCCTGCAATACCGTGTGCGAGATCGTGAACTCGATAAATGGCTGAGTTTCACGAGTGATGCTCGCAGCCGTCGGAGCACAATGGACATGCGAACTCGAACGCTTCGCGCGATCGCGTTGCGAGAGGCGACGCAGTTCCTGTCCACCAAACCGCTTGAAGAAGTTTTCTCGCCGCAAGGGCAGTCGCTTCTCGAAGGATTGAGCGAGCGAGTGCAGCGATCCTTCGATGAACATGGGACGGGCGTGGAATTGGTCGGGGTCGCGATTCCCCAATTGCGTCCGCCTCTTTCGACGGGCGATTACGCCGGACGATTTGAAGAACTCTCGGTTTCCGCGCAGAACGCGCGCCGTGTCGTGGAGTCTGCGCGTAGCACGGTCAACACCACAATGTCGCTGCTCATCGGGGACGCCGCGCGCGCTGCCGAAATCGTGAAGGCCATCGAAGAGTTACGCGAAGTGGAACGAACGACGACGGAGCCTGCGGCGGCCGCTCAGATGCGCGCCAAGGTCGAGGCGATGCTGTTGGACGCACGGGCACAGACTGCGAGTGTCATCAGCGGCGCTCGTGCGAAGCGGTGGGAACTGCTGCTCGCGGCGAAGCGGCAAGCGGCGGAAGTGCTCGGACAGAGCGCATCGTGGGCCGCCTCGCCCGAACTCTACGAACAGCGAAGGACGATGGAGGCGCTTGCGGAAGCGCTTGCGATGGTGCGCGTGAAGTACATTCTCGGCACGGACCCTGACCGAGTCCGCGTCGATGCGGAGATGAAGGAAGCAGCGTCGGGCCTGAACCTCGCCGACTACATGGAGAAGAAGACTCTCGAGTAATCAACTGGGAATCGCGTTGCGTCGAAGCACGCCGCGCGATTCCATGAAAGACCGTCATGAAGAACAAGGCCACACTTCTCGTTGGGTTCGCAGCGCTCCTTGTCGGCGTGCTGCTCCTCTATAGCGCCACCTACACCGTTCGCTTCAATGAGTTCGCGATTCGCACGCGCATCGATGGAGATTCCGAGGTCGTGCGCGACGCTGGCTTGCACTTCAAGCTGCCGTTCGTCTTCGCGTCGGTGGCGAAGTTCGACAAGCGACTGCAACTCGTCGAAAGCCCGTTGAAGACTGTGCAGACGAAGGATGGGCAGCAACTCTTGGTGCAGGCCTATCTGCTTTGGAAGGTCGGCGATGGTGATGAGCAAGCGCTCTCTTTCTTCACGAGTTACGGAGGAAGCCTGGATCAGGCCTCGATGCAACTGGCGAGCGCGCTCGATGGCGCGATCAGCGAGATCGGATCGTTCCGCTTTGATCAACTCGTCGGACCTCAGAGTCGCCTCGCGGAAGCGGAGGAGCGCATCCTCAAGGGCGTGCAAGGCTCCGGCAAAGTCGGGGTTGACCCAGTTCGCGTGGGCATCTCGCAGGTTGTCCTTCCTCCCAAGACGACGATCTCCGTGTTGAGCCGCATGGCGGAAGTCCAGAACACCTTGGCGAAACTTGAGGAGGCGCGCGGAAGCAGTGAGGCGTCTGCGATCACGAGCCAAGCCACGAGCCAAGCGGATCTCATCCGCCACTTCGCGGAGCAATGGGCGGCGCGCATCGAAGCGCGCGGGAACGAAGAGGCCGCGGCGAGCTACGAAGAAATGAACAAGCACGCTGACCTTGCGATGTTCCTCGCGTGGCTGGACGCGTTGAAGTCGGGATTGCGTGGATCCACGACATTCGTCACGGATACGACGAAGGCGCCATTTCACCTCCTCAATCTCGATTCGAGCGTGGACTCGAAGGGCATTCCGACTCCGCAGGCGCACGCGGAAAGTGCGGTGACTGATGCATCGAGCGGAAAGGGCACTCCCTAAATGGCCGCCCCGAACCCAGAGGATGGATTACAGGCGCGTCCGCTCGAGGTGGAAGAAGCGCCGCGTCGCGCCGCGAGTGCTGTCTTTGGTGCTGGCGAGAGTGGTGTCAGCGAAGGCGACATGCGCGACGCGCTTGACCCCGCGAATCAATCGCTCGGGGAGGCGCTCAAGCTTTCCTATCGCATCCTGCAACTTGGCGTCCTCGCGCTCATCGTCACCTTCCTTTTCTCCGGATTCCAGCAGGTGGAGGAAGGATTCACCGGCGTAAAGACGCTGTTCGGAAGGATCGAAGGGCAAGGACTCGAGCGTCAACTTGAACCTGGCCTTCACGCGACTTGGCCTTACCCTGTCGGTGATGTGGTCTCGCTCGAGTCGCGTCGCACGGTCCGATTGGAGCGCGAGTTTTGGCCGGTCGTCAAGCCAAGTTTGAAGACGATCGAAGAGCAGATCGAGAGTGCAACGCTTACGGATCCGCTGCGTCCGGGAGCAGACGGCTCCTTGCTCACACGCGATGGAGATCTCGCGCACGCGAAGATCGAGGCGAGTTATGTCGTCGACGACATCGTGCAACTCCTCGAAGCAGCCGACCGCGCTCGTATGGATGAGATTGTCAAGCATGTGCTCATGCAAGCAACCGTTGAAGCGGCCGGAGCACTCACGCTCGCGGAACTCGTCGACACCCAGCGTGACTTTCTCGCGGATCCTGTGCGCGAGCGAGCGAACACCATTCTGAGCGGGATGCAGTTGGGTGTGAGCATCGTGGATGTGAAAGCACCCGAGCGCAGCTACCCTTTTGCGGTTCGCAATCGATTTCTGGAAGCGCAGACGGCGCGTGAAAATGTCAAAGCCGCGGTGGAGCGCGCCCGGCAAGAGGCCGCGACTCGCTTGACTTCCATCGCTGGTGAGCGTGCGTATGCGGATCTCGTGCGACTCGTTGGGGAGTACGACAGTGCGCTGACCGCGCAGGATCGGGAGAGGGCCAACGCGACCCTACTTGCGATCGGTGCCCGATTCGAAGCTCCCGACATTGGCGGTGAATCCGCCATGATCATCAATCGAGCGAAGGCAGCGCAGGGCGCGCTTGAAGGCAAACTCTCGCGTGAGTTGCAGCGCTTGCGTGGACTCGCACCTGCGTTTGCGGAACATCCCGAGCAGGTGGTTCGTCAGCTGTGGCTTGCCGCAGTTCGCGATGTGATGAGCCAACCCTACGCCGAAGTGTTCTCCGTGCCGCCGACGCTCGCTGATTTCAATCTTCGGATCACGAGTAGTGAGAAGATGATGCAGCAACGGCGCGACGCGCAACTCGCGTCAGAGAAGCAAGCCGCCGAGACGCAAGGCTTCGCGAATGGGCAATTCAACCCAAGCGCTCGACAGATCATGTTTGATGCCCCAGGTCGACGACTTGAGCGCGATGCGTCCAAGGGTTTTTCGCGTTGATCGTTCTTCGAAGTCATCTGCTGTCTGTCCTCCGGAGCCACCGCTGTGCCTGAATCCGATCTTATTGTCGAAGCCGCTGGCCTCGAAAAGACCTTCACGGACTTTTGGATGCGGGCGAGAGCTCGCGCCGTGGATGGCATTGATTTCGAGATTCACCGTCATGAGATCTTCGGTTTGCTCGGCCCGAATGGGAGTGGAAAGAGCACGACCATCAAGTTGATTCTTGGCTTGCTGCGCAAGTCGCGTGGTCGACTGCTCGTCTTTGGTCGCGATCCATCCGACACCGCAGTGAAGGCAAAGATCGGGTACTTGCCGGAAGAAACTTACCTGTATCGATTTCTCAATCCAGTAGAGACGCTCGACTACTACGGCAAACTGTTCGGTCTTGATCGACGGACGCGCAATCGTCGCACTGCGGAATTGCTCGACATGGTTGGCCTGACGCAAGTTGCGCACCGCCCGATGGGGGAGTTTTCCAAGGGCATGGCGCGCCGACTGGGTCTCGCGCAGGCGCTTGTGAATGATCCGGAACTACTCATTCTCGATGAGCCCACGAGTGGTCTTGATCCACTCGGGACGAAGCAGGTGAAAGACCTCTTGCTGGAACTGGGTCGGCGCGGCAAGACGATTCTGCTTTCTTCCCACCTTCTTGCGGACGTTGAAGATGTCTGTCACCGGATGGTGATCCTGTACGGCGGTCGTGTGCGCGCAGAGGGCACTGGGGAGGAACTCCTCGCCGATACCACCCACACCGTGCTTCGCACGCGGCGATTGAAAGGGGAAACGATTCAAGCGATCGACGCGCTCCTGCATGAGCGGGAGGGCGTTGCGCTCGAGAGCGTGCAGGCGCCTCGCCAGACGCTCGAGGCACTCTTCCTCGAGATTGTGGAGAAGGCGCGATTGGAGCAACTCCAGACTTCGGGCGCTCGCTCGGGCGGAAACATCGCCGCGTTTCTTCGTGAGGGTGGCGAAGCGAGTGAGGGAGCCGGTCTCGTGGACGCGCTTCTCAACGCACCCGCGCGGCCGACAATCCTTCCCACACCAGCAACGGCGCGTGATCCGTCAACCCCCTCGGCACAGGACAAGGTGCTCCGTGACCTGCTTGATGCATCGAGCGCGCCGAAGCCCGCTCCGCGCGACGCGCAGGTCTCGCCCGAACGCGCGGAGCAGAGTTCGCGCGCGAATGTAGATCGTGCGCTCATCGATGGATTACTTGACGCGCCAAAGACCACCGATCGACGCGACGGAGAACAGGGCGCGTGAGCGCGTTCCTCTCTCGGCTGTACGATCGCCTTGACGGGCTTCAACGCAATCGCCTGCTGTGCGCTGTGCTTTCGATGGTGTTGACGGTCGCGATTATGGGTCTGGGGCTGGTCGCCTCGAGCACCGCATCGACCCTCCACCGGGACGGAGAACTCCTTGTCGAATCGCTGGCGACGGCGAGTCTCATTGAGAAGAACGCCGTCACGAATGAACTTCTTGAACAGGGAACCGTGACGGTTGACGGCCGCGTCTACGGCAACCGTGCACTCGCCACGCAATGGAAGGCGGCGTTCGCCAGCAGTGGACGCATCGAGCGGTTGACCGAGGTTGCCGCGATGTTGTTGACCACTCAGATTCCTGCGTGGTTGCCTGGCATCTTCATTGACGATCCGCAGTCATCCTTGTGGACGGCGATGGCGGTCGTCGTGTTCTTCAATCTGCTCGTCTGGAGTGGACTGCTCTTCCAAGGCGTTGTCACCATCCTGTTCGCGGGCACCGCGGGTGGTATTGCGTGGTGGGCGGGGGAGCGAGATTGGGGGGTCGCGCTCTTGGGGCTTCCTCTCGCGATGCTCGCGTTCTTCCTCTCGATTCGCATCACGCTCGTGCTCCTCGATCGGCGCGTCGGGATGCTCGCGGTTGCGAGCACCGTCATCCGTGAGGCGATGGCTCAACGGATTGCGGTGGCATTTGCGTTCGTCGCCATCGGCGTGATTCCGCTCTTACCGCTGACGCTCAATGATGCTTCGCCACTGCGCTATCAAGTGCAGACATTCTTGTCGACGAGCCTCGGCGTCTCCTTCGGCGTGACTGCGGTGATGACTCTCTTGCTCGGATGCGCGACGGTGGCGTTTGAGATTCGCGATCGACAGGCGTGGCTGACGATGGTCAAGCCGATTTCGCGCGGTCGTTGGCTGCTGGGGAAGTGTCTCGGGATCTTCGCGATCGACGCGGTGTTCTTGCTTGTCGCCACCTTGACGGCGTACGCATGTTTGCTTGAGGTCCGTACTCGTCCGGCGCAAGACATCTTTGATGCCGTGGCGGTGAGTGATGAAGTGCTTGTGGCGCGCGTTGGGACATTTCCCGATTACCAACCGATGGCGAATGACCGATTGCGCGAGATGGTCGAGAAGACGATTGCCTCGGACCCGGCGATCCGGGAGGATCTCGATAACAACCTCCGGCGCGAGCTTGATGTGAAGCGCGACCTCGCGCGGCAATATCAAGGCGACTATCTCAAGCAGCAACGCTCGATCGCTCCCGGTGCTGAGTTGGCGTACACCTTTACAGGCCTCGATCGCGTGAATCGCGCGAACACTTCGCTTGCGTTGCGTTACAAGTTTTACTCCGGCGGGAGCGATTCGCACGAGACCTATCCCGTCGTGTTCGTCTTTGATGGCGACGTTGGTTGGACGGACAGCAAGTTTGTCGCCGCACAAACGAATGTGCTCCCTGTTCCATCGTCCGCCATCGCTGCCGATGGCACGCTCAAACTTCGCATTCAGAATGCAGGCTTTGACCCGAACGCGGGCGGAGAAGGAGCTTTCTACCCCGGAGGCTCGACCATTATGTTTGATGCGGACGGACTTGAACTCATGCATCAGGTCGGCGGATTTGAATCCAACCTGATGCGCGCGCAACTGGTCAATCTCTGCAAGCTCGCGTTCCTCGCCGTGCTTGCCGTGTGCGCGGCAAGCATTCTCTCATTCCCTGTTGCAGCGCTCGTCTGTTTTAGCATCTTTGCCTCCGGCAGTATCGCGCCGTTTCTCGCCGTGAGTATCGCCGAGTACAACATTCGCTCGGAAGACTGGGCGCCCAATGCGTTCGAGGCCGTGGTGCGCTCCATCTCGACGGTCGTCGAGTTCATGCTCCGGCCATTTGGACAGGCGGTTTCGACCGGTTCGTTGGTAGAGGGAAGGCTGGTGGGGTGGGGGGCGGTCGGTCGAGCATTTGCGCTGATTAGTCTGGGTTGGTCGCTCCTCATCTTCGTGGCGGCACTCGCCGCGTTCCGCCGTAAGGAACTCGCGATCTATAGCGGGCAGGGAGGCTAATCGTGCAGCGCGAGCGCATCATCCAGTTCGTCTGTCTTGTGGTCGCCGCTGCGAGCTTCTGGCTGAGTGGCCGTCTCCTCGCGCCCATGAATGATCTGGCAGGAGAAACTTATCTGCTGCTCACCGTTGATGCGCCGACAGATACGGCGGCGCTGGGCGTTGTGGAACGCCGCATTCCGATCGCGAAGATCTACGCGATGGAAACCGTCCACGCTGTGGAGCAAGGCGAGCCATTGACCGTCGGCTACGACGGAGGGCTTCGCACTTGGGAGGGCCGCATCGGCGACACGCTCAAGCTCTCATGGCGTACGAGCAACGGCGAAGAAGTCGGAACGGCGCGGTTGGATGGTCGCGGTGGTCACGGACTTCGCTACACCGATGAAGCCATCGCTGGTGCGCCACCGATCGTTGCGCTCGGCACCGCACTCGGTGCGCTGCGCGGGTTGATCGTTGACTACTTGTGGCTCAAGGTCACTTGGATGAAGGAGAAGGGATTGTTCTATGAGGTGATGGCGGATGCGGACCTCATCACCCGTCTGCAGCCGCGCTTCCCAGAAGTGTGGGCCTTTCATGGCCACAACATGGCCTACAACATTTCGGTTGTGACGAACACGCCGCAAGAGCGGTGGGCGTGGGTGAACGCGGGTATTGATCTCGTTCGCAATCGTGGCATTCGATACAACCCAAATGACCTTGTGCTGCACAAGGAACTTGGGTTCTGGTTCGCGCACAAACTCGATGGTGTTGCCGACGACGCACACCTGCACTACAAACGAGAGTTCGCACGCGAGTGGCAGTTTGTGCTCGGCACGCCGCCTTACGACTACGAGCAGCGGAAGGCCTGGATCAAACGCATCGCCGATGCGCCCGTCACCTTGGCGGAGTTGGAAGCTTCCGATCCTGCGATGCGCGGGTTTCTCGACACGCTCATCGCGCAGACTGCGGTGCTCGCACCGCGGTATCGATTCGATCCAAAGAGTGACTTCAAGCGCTTCTTGGCGCTGCACGGTGAATGGGACGCGCGACGAACGAGTGCCTACGCACAGTTGCTTGGCATGCGCCCGAGCGCGGACGCGGCGCCTGGTATCGCGGCGTTGGACGCGACCTTTGGCGCTGCGGGAAATGCGAAGCAAGCAGGGGAGTTGCTTGATTACATGCGGCGGAAAGTCTTGCTCGATGACTACAACATGGATCCGCGGTTGATGTATGAATTCACGCGCGATACTGGCCCGCTCGACTGGCGCCATCCGCAGGCGCACGCTTTGTACTGGGCGCGTCGCGGGGAGCAGTTTGGGCAAGATCGCGTCGAAAAGGGCAATGACATCTACAAGACGATCAACAACAGTCGCGTGGAGATCCAAGCCATGCAGGCGCTCGCGCGGTCGGGGTTGGTGGGTTACGACCCGTTTAGCGGTGACAATGTGACACGCCTGAATGACCCACGATGGATCAAGGTCATCGATCGCAAGTTCCGCCGTTTGTACGACCAGTACTACGCGACGCGCGGGAGCGGCTCTGACTCGTTCACCGATTTTCATGAGAACTTCATGAAGGCCGCGATTCGCGAGCTCTATCGCTCGGGTGATGTGCAGGGGGCGCAAGGAATTCTCGACGAGCTCGACGGCCTGTACGGCCGAGGTGGCGTCGTCCCGAACGAGCAATACGCGATCCCCCTCGACACCTTCGTTCGCAATGTGACTTACGGCGAGTACGAGCAGGTGCCGGAAACCGCGCGCAGCGATGTGTACGCATCGCTCGAACGAGGTTTTCGCGAAGGGCTCTTGCTCGATCGCGCGGAAGTCTTGGAGGATGCGCTGCGCTTCGCGAAGGAGTTGACGACCTACTTCCGAGAGGCGCGATGGAATGACTTCGTGAACAAATTCGGTGAAGGTCGCATGCGAGAACTTCTCGGCGGTCTCGATGAGAGCGTCCCCGCCGTGCTCGCGAAGGTGCTGACGGACTCGAGTACCCCTTTGCTTGATCGCTTCGTGATTTATGGCAAGGCTCCGGAAGACCTGCGCGCATCGGTGTATGACCGCGTGAAGCCGCAGTTGGAAATGGAGTTCACTGGAAGCCAACTTTCCAACGGCAACCTCACGGTGGATCGCGTCTTGCCGGAACCGCCCGGACTTGAAGAGTTCCGCCGCGCCGCTGCGGCGCGCGCGGCTGCGCGTGAAGCGGAGCGCAATGATGAGAACCGATCCGCGGCCCAGCAGAAGTAGGACACACGATTCGACGAGCGCCAAGGCCCACCATGCAACACATCCCGCCAGCCATTCTTGCGATCGGACGAAACTACGGTGATCACGCAGCCGAAATGGGTGGCGTGACCGATCCGCATCCCATGCTCTTCATGAAGAATCCCGCGAGCGTCGCGAGGAGCGGCGATGTCATTCGGCTCCCAAGTATCTGTCGAGAACACGGTCCGCAGGTGGACTACGAGGGCGAACTCTGCGTCGAGATCGGTCGCGATTGTCGCGATGTCTCGGAAGCGGATGCGCTGCGGTTCGTGCGCGGATACCGCGTGGCGAACGATGTTTCAGCGCGCTGGTGGCAGAAGGAGGGATCAGGCGGACAATTCTGCCGAGGCAAGAGCTTTGACACCTTTTGTCCAGTGACCGAACTCGTGCCAGCAGAACTCGTCGGCGATGCGCAAGCACTCAAGATTGAGACCCGCCTCAACGGCGTCACGATGCAATCGTCGAGTACGGCGCTCATGGTCTTTTCGATTCAGTTCTTGATCTCGGAACTTTCCCGCGGCATGACATTGCTCGCGGGCACCTACATCCTCACCGGGACTCCGAGCGGGGTTGGAGCGGCGCGCAAGCCGCCTGTGTTCCTCAAGGACGGCGACGAGGTGGAGGTCGAAATCGAGCGCGTCGGCATCCTCCGCAACACCGTGCGCGAGTGAGTGTTCGCTAGCCCGCGCGATAGACCCAGTTGGCGATCATTCGCACCGTCTCGCGATCCTCAGGCGCCGCGGCGAAGCCGCTGCGCGCGGTACTTGTGAGAATCGCAAACGAGTCTTCGTTGCGCTGAGCCCAGAGCGCGCGATCCTCGCGCGACTTCAAGCGATCACGAAACTGGTTGTTGACCTTCCGGCTCGCGAGTACCAGATTGAACGGAGAATCAAACGGGTATCGTGCCCACGGGATGAAGTGGTCAACATCTCCTGCGCTCGGGGCCGCAAGGCGGTCGCGGGTGTAGAAGCACCGCCCATTTTGGAGTTCGTAGTACCGCGCCGCATACTCGCTGACATCCGTCCGCTCAGCGCCAAAGAGGAACGACTCAAGTTTGTGATCGGCTGCAAGTTGCGCGTTGTGCTCGCGGATCCATAGGGCCCATCGAGCTTGCACCATCGCCACGATGACGCCGCGTAGTCGCCGCATGCATGCGGCGATGCCTGGTTTGAGGGTGATGGCACGAAGCTTCGCGCATCCTGCGGCGTCGGGTGGGTGTCCGTAGAGGAATCGCTCATCCTCGGTCGCGGACTTCGCGTTCCCCGCGACCGATTGCAAACGATAGAGGACATCCTTCGCGAGCGTTCGCCTTGCTTGGATGACGAGTGCGTCGCGTCGTTGGGTGAAGATGCGGAGTCGGCGGTAGCTCGAGGCAGCGTTGGACGAAGCGCTCTCAAGGAGCGAGATCATGGTGGAAGGCTTGCGTTCGTTTGTCGACTGTTTCAGGATCTCGTGCACGCGAGGGTACGGTCGCGCCATGTTCCAATAGAGCGCGAGGAATTGACGCGCGACATCGTCGAGGTCGACTTCGAGCGGATCATTTCCATCGGTGCCTTGTTCTACGGCGATGTTGGTGAGCGCAAGAAGGAGCGCGAACTTATAGGTTGTCGTGAAGCGCCCGCGCGAGAGAATTCGCTCGATCCTCTCGAGGAACTCGAGGTGTCTCTCGGCGGTGGGTGCGGCGAACTGCACGATGCACGGCAATCTACCAATCGCGCGCGCTGCCCGTCGTGTATCAACGGTCGGGAACTTCATCGACGCCATGACCGCCCCACGGGTGGCATCGAAACAGTCGCCGAAGCGTCAAGCGCGAACCGCGCCATGCGCCGTGGATCCGAAGCGCGTCGAGCGCGTAGAAAGAACAACTCGGGCTGAATCGACAGGATCCGCCTAGGACGGGTCCGAGGACCACTTGATAAGCGCGCACCGCCGTCATCAGCACACGCGCGGCGAAAGAAGGGCTCGCACTCATGTGTCGTCCGTCGTCGTTCGCTGTTTGCGTTGTGCTCGTTTCATCCAAAGTGCGTGCAGGTTTTCGATCGACTCATCAAGCGCTCGCTGATACTGCGTGAGCGCGACCGGAGTGTGTGGCCGGATGACGAGGATGACATCGTACGCATCGCCCCAGGTTGGCGATTGAAGGCGAAACGCTTCGCGCACCAGTCGCTTGATCTGATTGCGAATCGTCGCGCCGCCAACTTTGCGAGAGATGCTGATGCCAAGTCGAGAGTAGGGGCGCGTATTCGGCTGCGTATGCATGGCAAAGAGCGCGTGCGCACACTTTGCACGGGCAGCCATGACGCCGCTGAAGGTGCCATCGCCGGTGAGTCTCCTTGATCTCCCAAGTGCGAATCCTCGCGGCACGGGCTTCTGGCCGCGTGCCTTCCTCGGTTGCTGGGGTTGCGCTGGATCAGGGGTTGTCATGCATCGCGTTCCAACGCCTTGCGCCAGCATCGCATCACACTCCGGCGGGTGACAAGTCCAAGGAAGGTACCCGCATGATCGACGACAGGAATCGCATCGAGGTCTGTGTGGGTAAATGCATCCACGGCATGTTCTAGCGATGCATCTCGTCGGAGCGGTTTGACGCGCTGGGCGAGGAGATCGCTGACGCTGAGCGCGGGAAGGGAAGCGCTATGGATGAGCGCGTACTTGAGATCCTGCGCGCTCACGATACCTTTGAATGCACCTTGCGCCGTGACGGCAACGAAGTGCTCGTGGCGCGTGGATTGCGAGAGTTCCACGAGTCTCTCTGCGGAGTCACACGGTTGCACGGTGCACGCCTCGATCAGCCCCGCGTCATGCACGCGAAGTTGTCGTAACGCCGTTGCGTCAGCCGGTGAACCGAGTCGTACACCGAGCGCGCAGAGTTCTGCTGTGTAGAGGCTGTGTCGTTCGAAGGCTCGACCAGTGACCGTCGCGACCGAGGCAACCACAACCACCGGGAGCAGCACGCGTGGTTCCTGCGTCAATTCATAGACGAGCATGGCGCCTGCGAGTGGCGCGTGCGTCGTTGCGGCGACTACTCCGGCCATTCCCGCGAGCGCGCATGTTTCGGGGGAAACTGCGCCGAGCACCGGTACTCCAGCCACGCAACTCCCAAAGCTCGCACCGAGCAGTGCGCCAACGAGCAAGCTTGGCGCGAACAAGCCGCCGATCGCGCCCGATCCAAGGGTTGCGCAGGTTGCGACGAGTTTGAGCGCGACGAGTACCGCGAGGAGCAGCGCGAGCCACAGGAACTGATCCGATGTGTAGAGCAGGGGGTTCATCACGCTGCGAGCGGCGGCGTATCCAGTTCCGTAGAACGGAGGTATGAGTGAGGCCTCCGCGGGGGACGCGGGGTCGAGTGAGGGCAGCGTGCCGAGCGCAAACTGCGCGTAGGTCATGCCAAGTATGACGAGGATGCAGGCGCCGAAGACTGGCTTCCACATAGGTGGCACGCGCAACCTGGCGAAGGAATGTTCGCTCGACTGCAGCAGGCGAATGAACCCGACCGAGACTCCGCCGCAAACCGCGCCAAGCACGAGAAGCGCGGGAAGTGACGCGCCGCTGAGCAGGGTCGGCTGCAGCATCGCGAGTTCGGCTGCGGGTCCGAAGAGCGGCGTCGAAGTGCCGAGCAAACTTTGGACAGACGCCGCTGCAAAGACCGCAGCAATGACGATCGGAATGAAACTCCGCAGCGTGAGCTCGCGGAGAATGACTTCGAGTGTGAAAAAGATCCCCGTCAGCGGCGCATTGAAAACAGCGGCGATACCCGCCGCGGAACCGCAGCCGACGAGCGTCGTCACTCGCGAGGGATCGAGGCGGAGGAGTCTCCCAAATCCGCTTGCGATCGTTGAACCAATGGTGACAATCGGGCCTTCGGGTCCGGCGGACCCGCCAGAGATGATCGTCGCGCTGGCGCCCAGCCAAGTTCGCAGCGCGAGCTTCATCGGGAGATGCGCGCGCTTGCGGTGAATCGCGTAGAGGACGCTGGAGATTCCGTGTGCTTTGATCTGGACGGGAATCGCGCTGATGACGATGCCGCAGAACAGCGCGCCAAGGATCGGCAACCCGCCGATCACAAACATGCGCGACCGCGGGTCGTCTGCGCCAAGCTGGGAGATCTGTTGCTCCGCCCAATGGATGGGAAGGATGAACCCGAGCGCCACGAGAGCCACAAGAATCCCAGTGATGGCGGCGATGATGAGGAGTCGCCGTTCACGATCGAGTCCGATTGCGGTCGCGCAGCGCCTGAGGCGGAGCCGAAACGGGATTGGGGCGTTTCCAGCGCTCCCGCCCTTCCTCGGGGGTGGTTGGAACTCCGATTGACTAGTTGGAGGTGACGGCAGAGGCATTGGAACGAGCTGGGAAGGAGGCGTTCGGAGCAGATTATCGCCGCATTCCCTCTCCCTTGTTTGCCATTGCGAGACGCGCTTCGCAGACGGAGTTGGGCTATGATGTTCCCCCTCCCCGAGAGTGGTCCGTGACGGGCACCTTGCTTCGCGGGTTTTCCATCCCGCGTTTCCTTGCACACCTCCTTTAGAATCAAACCATGATTGACGCACTGAAGAGCGATGAAATCGTTGAGAAACTTGGCGGTCGGTTCAAGCTGACTGCACTCATCCAGCGCCGCCTCCTCGAGATCGTCGACGGAGCGCGCCCGCTCGTCGAGCGCGAAGGGCGCTCTGACCTTGAAGTTGTGATTGAAGAAATCATGCAGGACAAGATCGCGCTCGAGATTGACCCGAGCGAGATCAAGAAAATGCAAGGCACGCCAGCCAAGCGAAACCGGTGAGGTGATGCGAAGCCGGTGAGGTGATGCGAAGCCGGTGAGTTGATGCGAAGCCGCAACAGCTTCGCACATCGATCGGGTCTGCGCAGCGTTCGTTTCTCGGCCCATCTCATGTATCAACGGGACCACACCAACCTCGCCGCGCTCCGAGGCATGGATGTTGGCGTCTGCGTGACCGGCGGAATCGCTGCGTACAAAATGTGTTCGGTTGTCTCGACCCTCGCTCAAGCGGGCGCAATCGTGCATGTCGCGATGACGAGTGAAGCAACGAAGTTCGTGTCGCCGCTTACCTTCGAAGCACTGGCGGGTCGACCCGTGCATCTCAGCCCGTGGGAGGGTCAGGAGAGAGGTGAGGTGCAACACATTCGGCTTGCCCGGGGCATTCGTGTGCTCCTCGTCGCGCCGTGCAGCATGGACATGCTTGCGCGACTTGCGACCGGCCGCGCCGATGAAGTCGTCTCGCTGCTCGTTGGGTCGACTTCGCGCGACACCGTACCAGTGCTCCTTGCGCCGTCCATGAACGAGACGATGTGGAATCAACCGGCGACGCAGCGCAACCTCGCGCAGCTCACGGCTGATGGGTTTTCGATACTCACGCCGCCCGCAGGCTGGCAGGCATGTCGGACGATTGGCGAGGGTCGCCTTCCAGAGCCCGACGATCTCGTTGATGCCATCGTCGAAGCGCTGCGGGGTTGACGATCAGGCAGGGTCGTTGCGCAACTGCACTGCAATTCGATGAGAACCGTCAGATTTGTCCGGTAAGCCCTTGATTCTGCGTGGAATGCCATCACTCTTACGAGGGTCGCGCGAAAGCCACCTGCTTCGTGCGTTGTTTGCGAAGTTGCTTCAGTCCATTCCGGAACCATCCTTGAGGGTCATGCAGCATGCGTCAGCCATTCACGAAGCGCGTCGTTTTTGCCACTGCGGCTCTGGGTTGTTTGCTGCTCCTTCCCTCGATCGTCTCGGCTGCGAGCGACGACCAACCATCGGGCGGACGCTTTACTCCGATCGATGTGAAGTTGAAAAAGATCCCCAAACTCCAAGTGCGGGTCGAGCCTCTCGGCGGCGTCGACGCACCGGAGGGAGGGGTGGCGGGAAGTTGCAACCCGGTGCTCTCTTCTTTGACAAACGCCGACTTCAGCGGCGGCCAGTTTGTGGTGCAGGCTGGATTCGGCGAGCTTGAAATGGCCGGCGCGACCTACACCCTGACTGCCGCAGATTTTCCCATCAAGATCGAACTCGCGGAGATGATCTTCGCAACGAGTGCGGCAACAGTCACGACGACCACCAAGTGGTCGATTCTGTTCTACGAAGGATTACCGACGACAGGAAACTTGGTCGCGACATTTTCTTCTGACGGCAAGATCCTTCCGCACATCGTCATCCCTCCTGGCACGAATGGTGTGAATGTGCAAGTAAGTGTCGATCCCGGCGATCCGGAACAGATCATCCTGCAAGACACTGGATCGCATCAGTTCACGATGGCCTATCGCATCGACGATCACAACAACCAAACACAGAATCCCTGTTTCGTGGGGCCACCCACAAACTCGAATGCATTTCCCACGACAGATGTTGGCGGCTTGCAGAATCCGACGAAGAACTGGCTCTGGGCTTTGGATTGCGGCGCGTTCGGCTGCGCGAGTGGTTGGACTACCTTTGCGTCGATTCCGTCGCTCTGTCGTCCATCAGGCGACTGGGTGATGCGATGCACATGGACCCCATTCACCTGCACTTCACCGGGAGCTTGCTGCTTGCCCAATGGCTCCTGCGCGATGTTGACCGCAGCTGATTGCGCCACTCAATCAGGCGTCTTTCACGGTGAAGGGGTGATCTGTGCGGGCTCGACCTGCCTGCAGGGTCAGGGGCCGTGCTGCTTCCAATCAACCGGCGGCTGCCTCACGCTGCCCGCAGCGTCCTGCATCGCCGCTGGCGGAATCCCCGGACCTGATGGTCAATCGTGCACCGGTTATGTGTGCTTCCCGATGGGCGCGTGTTGTCTCGCCAACGGGGCGTGCATTGGTCCGGTGAGTCCTGGTGATTGCACCGCCGTCGGTGGTCAGTTCAAGGGCAACAATACCAACTGTGCCACGACGGTTTGCCCTCAGCCCACCGGTGCGTCGTGCTTCTCGACCGGATTCTGCTTGGTGCTGACCGAATCTCAAGCACTCGCCGCGGGTGCGTCTTGGCAGGGGCCGGGCACGACTTGCGTGGACAGCAACGCAAATGGCATGGCCGACGCATGTGAAGGAAATCCCGCTGACCTCAACGACGACGGATCGGTGAATGCCGCTGATCTGGCGATACTCTTGAATGTCTGGCAAACCTCGAATGCTGCAGCGGATCTCGATCATGACGGAGTGGTGGGCGCGCCAGACCTCGCGATTCTGTTGAATGCATGGAATTTCTAAGGGCTTGAAACTTCGAGAGCGGCCGGGTTCGTTCGCTCTTCAAACTACAACGCGCAGCCCACGCCAAATCTGGCGTGGGCTGCGCGTTTTTCGTGCAAGCGGAGAGGGGGAGATTCGAACTCCCGATGAGCCAATGACCCATACTGGTTTTCGAAACCAGCGCGTTCAACCACTCTGCCACCTCTCCAGTGGGGCGCGGATTGTGGCATCGGTTGGCTTCGAGGTCAACTTGCCTTGTTCATGCGGAAACTCTGCGGATTCACCACAATCGCTCGATCGCGCTGTTGGGAACCCAACCTCTGACGCCGCCGGCGAGTGAGATTTCTGTCCAGTTTGGACGCGTGGCCATGATCTCGCACTCTGCACCCGCATGGAGCGGTGCTTCGGTCGCGGCCGCGAAGCTGTCACCATTCCCTTTTCGCGGAAGCACTTCTGCAGAGATGACGACCGCGCGCGAATCTTCACGACGCGCAAATCGATCGCCCAGGAGTGTCGCGCCCGCGAGGCACGCAAGTAGGGCACCGGCGGTCATGGTGATTTTCCAAAGCCCTCGAGCGCGAACCTTGGAAGCGTCAAGGAGCAGCATCGCGCAGAGCCCGCACCAGAAGCAAACCCATCCTGCGATGGCGACGAACGCACGGGTGGGCTCATCGACAATTCGCCAGCGTTGCGCAAGCAGCGCGACGCCGGGAGGATCGACCGGGGCTGTGATCGCCTCTCGCGATCGTCGCGCCTCATCCAGATTCGCGAGAATTGCCGAGTCAGCCGGAGCGAGCGATTGGGCGCGGAGGAACGCCGCGATCGCACGACCGATTTCGCCTGCTTGCAGCCGCGCGTTGCCTGTGTTGAACCAACGGCCTCCGCTCTCATCACTTCGCGCTTCCGCTTCAAACGCATCGGCGCTCTTTCCGTAGAGCAGTTGTGCTTCATGTTGGGAGCCGGATTGCGACGCCTCCATGGCCTCATCGAAAAGCGTTTGCGCGCTGATTGGCGCGTCATCATTGGCGAACGCGCTGCTCACGAAGAGGGCGGCGCAGGCGAGTACGGCAATCCGCGTGCGCATCGTGGAGAAACTCATCGCGCTCCTCCCTGCTGTGCGAGAGGCCAGTCAAGTTTGGCTGCAACGAGTTGGCGAAGCGCTTCCTTCGCAAGCGCACCGTTCGCATCGACATCTCGACTCCCGCCACCATAGGTCGCGTGTTCGCTCGCTTCGAGTGCACGATCGAGCGCGCTGACGATCGCGTCAGTCGCACCAACGCTGGCGAGGACTTTGCGCGCATCGCTCCGCGTGAGTGCGCCAGAAGGAAGACCAGCGCGGTCGGTGATGAAGTCCAACAATGCAGCCTGTCGCTCGCTCGCACTGCTTGCAGCATCGAGGCGTTGCTTCGAACGGGCCGCGGCGGCGAGGCGACGCCGACGCAGCGGGTCTCGCGCAGCCGCTTGCGCGCGCGTCCGAGCGATGAAGAGGAGGCTCGCGGCGACGGGCGGGATCGCGATTACGGCCACGCTCCACGGAGCCAATCGAAATGTCGATCCCACGCTCGCCGCTTCCATGGCCGTGGCGTTCGCGACAAGTCCGCCGACCTTCGCCTTTGGTTGTTGTGAGGCATCGATCGCGGCCAACGAGTCATCCAAGAGGCGAACCTGTTCGCTCGCGTGTACTTCAATTCGAATCGGATCCGTCGAAACGGTTTCGAATCGCTGGGTTGTCGGATCAAATGAACTCAACGAGATTGCGGGGATCTCGTGGACGCGATCATGGAGTGGCCGGAGTGTTTGCGTGAAGACTTTGCGGCTCCCGTCGACGCGTCCGGCCGCGCGTTCGGCGGGAATCTTGAACGAACCACTGAAGGCTGGTTCCGCGCTTAGGTCAGGCGCTTGCAACGCGCCAAGGTCCGCTTGGCCATCGCGATCGATGATCTCCAACGAAAGCGTCATCGGATCGCCAACGGCGGCCGTCGTCGGTGCGACGGTTGCACGAATCGTAAAGGACCCCACCGCGCCTGCATATCCGCGTGGTTGACCCGCCGCAGGTACTGCGTGGACGGTCATGTTGGGCAGGGCAGCGGTCGCACTGACGAAACGACTTGACGCAACTTGGAGTTGCGAACCCAATCCAAAGACATCGCGTCGTCGACTGAGGGACGCAGGGTAATGGAGGTCGATGCGAATGACGCCAAAGTCCGGAGTGCCAGGCTGAATCGGTTCATACTCGCGTTCGATGCGGAAGCGGTAGTACTCCTCGCCCGCAACCAACACGCGCTCTCCGGCGGGCCGCTGCCCCTCGCGCCGCAGGCGAAGGAGTTCTTGCTTGAATGGTCCCAACTCCGATTGTTCAAGGTCCGCTTGGATGATGTTCCAAGAGTCCTCTTCTCCCATCACATAACTGAACTCGCGGGAACGGAAGGGCTTGATCGAAATCGTGAGGCGGATCGCACACTTTTGCCCGAGATACACCGTTGAGGGAACGCCCTCAATGGACACTTCGAGCACAGGCGCGTCATTGCCTGGTTTGACGGAGAGCGGAATCGGATTGGACTTGTACGCGCGGCCGCCAATCATGGCGACGAAAGGGGGAATGGAATACGACCCTGCGCGGGTGGCAATGAGTTCGAAGGTCGCGCTCGAAGTCATGCGCTTTTTGCTCTGGCCATTCACAATGGAGATGCTTGTCTGCGTCTGTTGTCCTGGAAGTCGGCGAAAGAGAAGTCCATCGACTTTCGGTTCCGTGATCGACTCGAATCCATTCTCGCCTTCGACATCAACGACGAGCCGGACGAATTCGCCGACATCCACTTGCTGTGTATCCATGCGAATCGAGATGCCATCGCCGTGCGCGACTGCGGCGATGAGGAGCATGCAGAGCATCGTGATCGCCCGTGTCAGGCGCGCGGCGCGAATGGATTGGGTCGAGGAGATGAACATGCGTGGGTTTGGCTCACCAGTCTTTGCGGGCAGGAGTTGTACGCTTCTGCTGCGCCGCCAGTTTTTGCGCGCGGCGAATCTGCTCTCGATCTCGGATTTTTTGCAGGAGCTGCTCGATTTCCTGCTTCGACATGCCTTCGCGGGGGGGCGCGTCTTTGCCCTGCGCTTGCGAAGCGTCCTTGGGTTCGTTGGGTTCCGATTGCTCTTGATTCGCTTCGGGCTTCCCATCCGGTTTCGGCTCGGAGCGTTCCTTCTTTTCCTCTACTTCCGGCTTCGATGACTCCTCGGATGGCTGCTTGTTCGCATCTTGGCTTGGTTGGTCACTCTTGCCCGGTTGCTCTTGGGATGAGTCCTTGGGTTTTTCATCCGATGATTTTCCATCCTGTTTGGGGGAGTCCTGAGCGTCCTTGGATTCCTTGGATTCCTGTTCTTCACTCTTCTCGTCTTGTTGCTGCTCTTGCTGCTGCTGCTGCTGCTGCTCTTGCTTCTGCTGCTCTTTGAGCTTCTTGAGGAGTCGATGCGCGAGCTCTGCATTCGCTCGTGCATCCACATTCTCACTGCTCGTCGGATTTGCGCGGATCGAATCCTTCAACTGTTGCAGGGACTCTTCGAGCGCGGCGATTGCCTGCGCCTGTGGATCGGGAGCGCCTTCGGGTCCAGCGTTCGGGAGGGTTGGAGTTGCGCCTGCTTGCGGAGCGGTTTGCAGGGATTCGAGTGCCTCGCGATAACGCGTGGTTCCTCGGTTGTATGTCGATCGCGCCGCGAGTGCGTTGTTGAGTCGCTCCGCTGCTCCGCGGAAACTCTCGCCCGCTTCCGTGAGTTGACCAGCGCGGTATTGCAAGACCCCGAGGTTGTAAAGATGCTCGGGGCGCGAAGGGTCCCTTTCGACGACTGCTTGCGCCCGCGTCAGTGACTCGGCGAGTGCAGCGTCGAGCTGTGGAGCGGCAGCGTTCTCTTGCGCCCACGCAAGTGGCGCGGAGCAGAGCATTGCAAGGGCCGCGAGCCGAATGCGAGTCATCGCGAGGCCTCCACTCGAGTGGAGCCAGTCAAAGACTTGCCGTCGCCGACGAAACTCTCCGCAAGGAGCAGGACGAGTGCCAAGCCGGCGAGCCACTGGAACTGCGGATCGCGGACGGCGATGTCAGCGCCTTCTCGCGTTGTGCGTTCGATGTCTGATTCCGCCTTGCGATGAAACTCCGACATGTCAACCTGCGCCGTGCCCGCAGCAACGAAGAATCCGCGCCCAGCCGAGGCGACCGCACTCAGAGTTTCAGGATCCATTTTCGACCAGACCTCCTGTCCTTCGAAAAGTTGAAACGCAGTCCCGGTCGGTGTTTCGATGGGAATGCGCGCACCTTCGGTGGTGTCACCGATGCCAAGGCAATAGGTGCGCGCGCCATATTTGTCGAAGGCTTCCGCCGCAGCTTCGACAGGAAAACTCTCCATGTCTTCGCCATCAGAAAGAACGACGATGGCGCGCCCACCCTCCGATTCGCCGAACCCGGTCGCCGCGAGGCGAATGGCATCGCCGAGCATCGAGCCGCCACGGGTGGTCGATTGCGGGGTCAGAGCACGAAGTTGATCGAGGAAAGTGCGGTGATTGAATGTCAACGGACACTGCACACTTGGAACCCCTGCAAACGCGACAAGGCCGACGCGATCGCCGCCAAGTTGCTCGGTGAGGTCGCCCGCGAATTGCTTGGCGCGCTCGAGGCGATTTGGCGTCGCATCCGTTGCGAGCATGCTCCGGCTCACGTCAATGACGAGGACGCAATCGAAGCCCTCTTGCGAGACTCGCTCGATGCGACCCCCCCATCGTGGATCGAGGAGCGCGAGCAAGAGCATCAGGACCGCCGCGCAGACAAGGCCTGCTCGCAGGAGAGGGCGCAACGACGCGACGGCAGGCGCGAGCGCGCGCAACAGATGCGGTTGCGCAAATCGGCTGAGCGCGCGGCGGCGCCCAAGTGTGCTCCAGAACACCACTCCCATAATCGGAAGCGCAAGCCACAACCAGCCGAGGGCAGCGGCGTGTGTGAAGGTGAATCCAAGATCGACCTGTTGCATCGTTTGGGGTGGTGTTAGGGAAGGACACGCAGTCGTGTCGAGGAAAGGAAGAGTTCGGCGCACAGCACAAGCAGGGCGATGGCAAGAATTGGTGGAATGGAAAAGCCTGCGACGGAAAATGGCTCCACCGCGTACTCGCGGTAGCGCACGAGTTTCTGTTCCTCAACCTTGCTCTTTTCAAGTTGATCGATTGTCTCGTAGATGCGAATCAGGCTGTCGGTATCCGTGGCGCGGAAGTAGCGGCCGCCGGTTTTCTCGCTGAGCTTCGTCATCAAGTCTTCGTCGATGTTGACGGGCTGCTGCACGAATTGCGTGCCAAAGGGAGTCTCCATCGGAAACGGTGCAAGCCCTCTGGTGCCCATGCCGATCGCGTAGATTTTCACACCGCATGCCAATGCGAGTTCGGCTGCGTCGCTTGGTTCAATCTCTCCCGCGTTGTTTTCGCCGTCCGTCAGGAGCAAGAGCACCTTCGAACGAATGCGCATCTCGCCATCCGCGTTGGCCTTCTCCGATGCGTCCTTGAGTTTCTCGACACCGAGCGCAATGGCATCTCCGATCGCGGTGCCATCCTCGCCTTGTTCGGCCGTGCGGAGCTGGCCGAGCGCATCGAGGACCACACCGTGGTCGAGCGTGAGAGGAACGAGCGCGTCCGCAAATCCAGCGAAGGAAACGACACCCACGAGATCGTTCTTTCGACCGGAGAGTCCTTCGCCTCCTTCGACAAACTGTTGCGCAACTGCTCGCAACGCCACAAGGCGCTCGACATCCTTGCCCTGAATCTTGAAGTCGTGCGCTCGCATGGACCCAGATCGATCGAGCACCATCTCAATGGCCACGCCTTCGACAAAGGTCTTGGTGGACTCGTTGGACTTGACTGGGCGAGCGATCGCGAGAATGACGAGGGTGAGCGCGATCGTGCGAAGAATCGGCACGAGGGGACGAAGGCGACTCCACAGACTCTGGGGTATCGCGTCGAATCGAGTCGTGGACGAGAAAGAGAGTGCCGCGCGGCGCGTTGGGCGAATCCAAGTCCACCACGCGCAGGCTGCGAGCGGAAGCAGGAGCAGGAACCACACGCTTGAAGGATGGAAGGTCATTTCGTTTCCCCTCCCTTCGACTGCGCGCCGTTGGTGTCGACGGATGGGATTGTCTCGGTCACAAAGGCGCGTGCTGCTGCGATGTCATCCGCCGCGCGTTGATGATCGGTCTGTGCGCCTGCGAACTTCACAAAGTCCGCGAGTCGGAGCAGCGCGGTCAATCGAGCGATCTGTGCATCGGAAAAATCGCCGGATGCGCGCGCGTGCATCGCGAATTCGCGTGTCGTCCAGCGCGTTGCGCCAATCGCGTAACGATCGGCCACATAGCAGCGCACAGTGTCGGTGAGAGCGAAGTAGAAACCGTGGCAACCACCCGAGAGCGTGAGGCCGGCTCGCCCAAGTTCTTCGAGTTCTCGAAGCGCCCGTTCGTGTGGGAGTTCCACTCGAGGTGGTTTCCTCACGCGCAAGAAATAGGCGGCGAGAAACGCGGCGAGAATCGCGACTGTCGCCGCAATCACGAGCAACGTCATCGGGAATCGCGCGTCTCGGATCTCGATTTCGCCAGCGATGTCGCGGTACGAAGCAGGATCGGCATCTGGTCCGACCAGCGAAGTGACGGCAAGCGTCGGAAGCAACGCTTCCCCCGTTTGCGCGCCGTCTGCGTCCCACGCCAAGGGAATCGCGGTGAGAGAGGCACTCGCATCAAGCGTGGAGAGTTTGATCTCAATGCCGTTCCGAGCGCCGGAGGGCTCGTAGATCGGCGCAGCCGCAAGGATGTCCCAATCGCCAAGCATGGGGCTTGCGGTTGAGGGGGCGCCCGAACCGGGCACGAAGCGTGCCGACGCCGCACCCGAACCACTCCACACGAGGCGCACGACAAGGATCTCGCCAACCTCAAGGCTTGGTCGATTGATGGTCGCAATGACCTGCAGCCCATCAAGCGCGGTGGTGACTGCGCTGGGCGTTGTTGCTTGTGCCTCCGTGCGTGCCGCAAGAGAAAACGCGAGCACCCACGGAAGCAGGAGTAAGAGGAGGAAGGCGTTGAGCTTTCTCATCGAGTGCCTCCGCCTGCGTGTGCGCGTGACGGAACACTGCCGTGACGGCCCTCGCGTTTGCGGAAGCACGCGAGGAGTGGCGGAAGAAAGTCCTCACCTGTTTCAACGAGCACAGGCTCGATTCGGATCCGTCGAAAGGCTCGGTCGATCGCAGCCGCGCGTTCGGAAGCACGCGCGGCGTAGGCTGCGCGCACTGCGCGCGAACCGGTGTCGATGACGCGGCGTTCACCGGTTTCCAAATCTTCGAGCATCGCGAGCCCCACATTCGGCAACGCGCGTTCCGCGCGGTCGCTGACGACGATGGGAATGAGATCATGCCGCCGCTTCAACAGCGCGAGTGGCCGCTCCCAGCCGATACCGTCGAAATCGCTGAGTACACAGATCACTGCGTGGCGCCGCTGGACGCGATTGAGTTCGTCGAGCGCGCCGGGAAGATCGGTCGCCCGACCGGTCGGCTCAAACGCGAGGAGGTCGCGCGCGATGCGGAGCACATGCCGCGCGCCCTTCTTGGGCGGAACAAATCGTTCGATGCGATCAGTGAAGAGCAACAGCCCGACCTTGTCATTCGAGCGCGTCGCGCTGAACGCGAGCGTGCCTGCGATCTCCGCCGCGAGCTCGCGCTTCAACTTGCCTTGCGTGCCGAACGCCAACGATGCGCTGAGGTCCACCGCGAGGATGACGGTGAGTTCGCGCTCTTCGCGGAATATCTTGACATGCGGGTCGCCTACTCGCGCGGAAACATTCCAGTCAATGCTCCGCACATCGTCGCCGATGAGGTAGGGGCGGACTTCTTCGAACTCCATTCCGCGCCCGCGAAAGGCGCTGCGATACTGACCGGCGAGCGCTTCGCTGACGCGGCGGCTCGTTCGTATCTGCAGCCTTCGAATGTTCTTGAGAGATTCAGGAGAGAGCATCACAAGGCCTCAAGGCACCCGACGAAAGGGTGGAGAACACATCAAGGGACGGGCACGTGCTCAAGCAGCGTGCGCACGAGGTCATCGCCCGTCTTCTCTTCTGCTTCCGCCTCGTAACTCAGGATCAATCGATGTCGAAGCACGAGCGGCGCGATATCTTTCACATCTTGGGGGAGGACAAACCCTCGGCCATCGAGGAACGCACGAGCGCGGGCGGCCTTCGCAAGCGCGAGCGTTGCGCGTGGGCTGGCGCCATACTGAATGAGGCCGGCGATGGGCACGCGGAACTGCGTGGGATCGCGCGTGGCGGTGACGAGGTTGACGATGTAGTCCTTGAGCCGTTCATCCATCGCGATCTCATCGCAGATCGCGCGTGCCGATCCGATTTCTTCTGGGCGCATGACGGGATCGATGGTGATGACCGCGTTCGACTTCGACATGCGGTCGAGGATCTGTCGTTCCTGCCGTGGTGTGGGATAGCGCACAACGATCTTGAAAAGGAATCGATCCACTTGCGCTTCGGGCAAGGGGTAGGTGCCTTCCTGTTAGACCGGGTTCTGCGTCGCGAGGACGAGGAATGGATCGGCCATCGGGAAGGTTTCGGCGCCGATCGTCACTTGTCGCTCTTGCATCGCTTCGAGCAAGGCGGATTGCACCTTTGCGGGTGCGCGATTGATTTCATCCGCAAGGACAATGTTGGTGAAGATCGGCCCGCGCTTCACGGCAAAGTCGCCCGAACCAGGTCGATAGATAAGCGTGCCGATGAGATCTGCTGGGAGGAGGTCGGGCGTGAATTGAATGCGTTGGAAGGCCGTTCGCAATCCACTCGCGAGGCAACTGACCGCGGTTGTTTTCGCAAGCCCCGGCACGCCTTCGATCAGCACATGCCCATTCGCGAGAAGGGCCATGAGCAAGCCGTCGAGCAGCTCCTCTTGCCCGACAATGACGCGCTGCATCTGCTCTTTGAGCGCTCGAAAGGGGCGGCTCGAGGCGGTCACTTGGCGCTCGATTTCTTGGATGTCAGCGGAGATAGTGGGAGTTGTCATCGGCAATGGTCTCGAAAAAGGGTCGTGCGGGCTACTACTACGCGCAACCTTTGCACGGGTTCAGGGTCCTCTCAGGATTGGGAGCGTGATTATAGAGAAACTGGCGTATTCTCACCCCTTCGCGCATCCTCTTCGCCCCTCGCTAACGACTTCATCCAACCAGCAACGACTACCGATTTATGCAACGCCAAGACATTCGTATCGGTTGGGTGGGCCTTGGGGTCATGGGGCTGCCCATGGCCCGCCATCTTGGCACTGCCGGATATCCGTTGTTCGTGCACACACGAACGAGAGCGAAGGCGGAGCCGATTCTCGCGGAGGGCGCGACTTGGTGCGCGACGCCCCAAGAGATCGCGCAATCAAGCGATGTCTTATTCTCGATGGTAGGAATGCCATCGGAGAATGAAGAAGTGTTCTTTGGATCAGCGGGCGTGTTCGCGGCAAAGCGGTGTCCATCGATCTTGGTAGACATGTCAACGAGTGATCCTTCGTTCGCACGAAGGCTGGACGCGGCGGCGCAGACCCGTGGCGCGCACGCAATCGATGCCCCAGTTTCGGGGGGTGATGTCGGCGCCCGCAACGCCACGCTCTCAATCATGATCGGTGGCGATGCCGCGGCGTGCGCGCGGGCCCAACCGCTCTTCGAAAAACTCGGCACTCGGATCGTTCGGCAGGGGGGTTCTGGTGCGGGGCAGATGACGAAACTTGTCAATCAAGTTTGCGTCGCCATGAACACGCTTGGGATGTGTGAAGCACTCATGCTTGCAAAGCGCGCGCAGCTCGATCCGCAGGCGGTTCTCGACTGCATCGGGCCTGGTGCGGCGGCGAGTTGGTCGCTCGCGAACCTCGCGCCAAGGGTGCTGCGAGGCGACCTTGCGCCGGGGTTTTTCATCGAGCATCTGGCGAAGGACCTTCGCCTCGCGGACGCGGCGGCGGGGGAACTTGGCCTCGATCTCGCAATGCTGAAGCGGGCTCGCGCCTGTTACGAGGACCTGCTCAATGCGGGTCACGGAAGGAAGGGAACGCAGGCTGCCGTGCTCCTGCACCGGTAAATCGGCGCATTGCATTGCCGAAATGCTCTCAAACCGCGCCTCCCAAGGGCTTTCCAATCATCGAGACCCTTGCTACAGTACGCGGCTCGACTGAGGACACCTCTTATGGCCACCCTGACCATCCCAACGACCGGAACTGTCACTTTCACCGTCCTTGCTGTGCCCCGCACGGAAGGCGGACGCAAGACACTCTTCCGGCTCATGCGTTTGCAAGCATCGACCCGCCGCATTCTCAAGAAGCTGCGCCATGCTCGCGTGACGACGCTGAACAAGGACACGAATCGCGGTGGCCGCATTTGGATCGATCGCGAGACATGCTCGCGCGTCGCTCGCGCCGAAGCTGGCGAGAGTTTCACGATCGCGATGACGCCTCAGATCTTCAAGGATGTTGAGAGCGTCTCCGAATATCTCAAGATCGCTTGAGTTGAAGTACGAACAAAAACAACGCACTCCCTCTCGGAGTGCGTTGTTCTTTTCAACGGACGGCAGGTGTTCCCGCAGGCGCGATGGGCGCAGGATCGGCCGAGACCGCCCAAGCGCGTACGCGAATGGCAATGCAATGCTGCGAGTCTGTGGTCATCGTCATCGCGCAGCTTGGTTGTGCGCCCACTTGAAACGGGATCTGGAATTGCTGTGTGCAGTTGGCCTGTTCGATCGTGGCCTCGCACGCCCACGTCGTCGCGCCCTTGGATCGGTCTGCGTGAATTACGAATTCCAGCTTTCCATTGCGGGAGGTCACGCTGAGGGTTGCGTCTCCGGTTGGCGCGCAAATCACTCTCGGATCGGAGATCAACTTCGCCGTGCCCTCGGCGACGCAAGCGTCCAAACGATCGCTTGAGAATGCCGCGTTTCCAAGCGCACTCGATGGAAACTCGAACACTTGTGCCGACACAAGGATCTGCTCGATGCCTGCGGCGATCTCGAGCTGCCGTAAGAACTCGCGAATGCTCTGATGCACGGCGGGCGCGCCGGTAATGATCAGATTGAACTTGTCCTCGCGCAGTGAGACGAGTTTGCCGCCCATCTCCGTCCAGCCATCCGGCACGACATGCTCATGGAGAAGTTCGACGATCGTCCCGAGCTCTTTCTGCACGCCTTCGGTCGTATCACCTTGCGGCACTTGCTGCGATGCGCGATGCAGCGCGAGCGCGGAGACATCGTACATCGCGGTGAGTGCGAGCCGATCGCGACCGCTCTCGGGTAGCAAGAGCAGCGTGAACCCATCCGAATCAACCGACCACGGATCGAACTCGCTCCCCGTCGCGCGTGCGAAGGATCCGAGCAATGCGCCGTAGGTTGTTTCGCCGGCAGGAACGCGTTCTTCGAACGCGGACATGTCGGCTCGGGGAACAAGCCGAACGGTGTCCACTTGAACCGGAAATCCCTTCAATCGAAGCCAAGTTGGGACATTGCCGACGGTGAGCACATCGAGTTCGCCGAGCACGACTGTTTCATTCAGTCGTGCGAGCAACGCGAGTGCGTGCTCCAACCGCTCGTCGGTCGCTTGGGGCGTCGGCAGTGGGGGTGGCGCACTCCGCGTTGGTTCCACTGCCAGAAGTGGGAGCAGGACGGCGAGCGCGAGTGGATGCATGCTTCACAGTATGGACGAAAGCGAAGCGCGTTGCCGCGGCGTTTGTCGTTACCTTCGCCTTGTCACGCCCTGCATCCACGCGAGCAGCGATGGCGTGTCGGCGAGGGTATCGACCGCGAGGTCGGCGCCGGATTCAAGCAGAGTTTCGCGTGGAACGGGACCGGTTGCGACACCGAGCGCGATGCAGCCATTCGCCTTCGCGCAGTCGACATCGAGTGGCGTATCGCCGATGATGACGGTCTGCGAGGGATCAAAGGGGCGACCGTGATGCGCCACTGCTCGCGCGATCGCGAGCGGCGGAAGATCTCGTCGCGACGCACCTTGGTCTCCGTAGGCGCCGAATGGGAAGCACTTTGCGGGAATTCCCGCTCGTTCCACCTTGATGTACGCGGTGTGCTCGTAGTTGCCCGTCAGCAAGCCGACGCCCGCACCGCAATCGTGTGCGGCATGGACGAGTGCGGCGGCGCCGGGCATCGCGCGCGTCTGCATTGCCGTGAGGTCGGCGCGCAAGCGGTCGCCGTACGCCGCGCGAAACTTTGCGTGCGCGTCGTCTGAAGTCGCAAGCCCATGACGAAGACACATCGCCTCCCAGATGAGCTTGTCGAGCCCGCCCGCCATTTGAATGCCGTCGAGTGAAAACCCGAGGTCGCCGTGCAGTTCGCGAAAGGTCGCGAGCATCGCGCGAACGCCTGCGCCTTCGGTGCGCAGTAGCGTGCCATCGATATCGAAGAGCACCAACATCGAAGGACTTACCGCGCACTGACCGCAGTGCGTTCGCGCACGGCGGCACAGATCTTCCGCGCGGCATCGGTGAGATCCGTCGCGACTTGCATGGTGGGCAGCTCGGCGCGCGCGTCCTGCAGGATGCGCCGTGCTTCGACGACATTCGTTCCCTCGAGTCGAACCACTAGGGGGACGCTGAAACCGACATTCTTCGCGCTCAACACGATGGCCCGCGCGATGCGGTCGCATTGCATGATGCCGCCGAAGATATTGACGAGGATGCCTTCGACGCGGGTGTCGGAAAGAATGATTCGGAACGCTTCCGTCACGGCCTCTTCCGACGCGCTGCCGCCGACATCGAGGACGTTGGCGGGCTCGCCACCGTGCAACTTGACGATATCCATGGTCGACATGGCAAGTCCGGCGCCATTCACGAGGCAACCAATGCTTCCATCGAGGGCGATGTAGGAAAGCCCAAACGCCTGCGCGCGCAACTCCGCCGCATTTTCTTCGGCCGGATCTGCGAGCGCCTCGAGTTCCTTGTGACGAAAGAGCGCGTTGTCGTCAAACTGAAACTTTGCATCGAGGGCCACAACCCGTCCGTCAGGATGCGTCGCGCTTGCGGGCGTGACGACGAGGGGATTGATCTCCACCATCGATGCGTCTTTCGCGCAGAAGAGCGCAAAGAGTCGCATCATCAAGTCGACCGCCTGCCCAACCTGCTTGCCCTTGAATCCGAGTCGAAACGCCATATCACGCGCTTCATACGGCTGCAGACCAAGGGTGGGGTGGATGGGGAGCTTGAGAATCGCAGCTGGGTTGCGCTCGGCAACCGCTTCGATTTCGACGCCGCCTTCGGCCGAGGCGATGAGTACATTGCACTTGCGCATCCGGTCCACGGTGATGGCGAGGTAGTACTCCTTCGCGATGTCCGTCGCCGCGGCGACGAGCAGTTTGCGAACATCAAGTCCCTCTGGGCCGGTTTGCACGCTGACCATGCGATTGCTGAGCATGAAGTTCGCGGCTGTTCGTGCGTCTTGCGCCGACTTTACGAGCTTCACAAATCCCGCTTTCCCCCGACCGCCGGCGTGCACTTGTCCCTTCACGACGACTTCGGGCGTGCCACTCTCGAATATGCGCGTGGCCTCGGCGACTGCGTGCTCCACCGACTCAACCATCGCTCCTGCCGGAACGGGAATGCCTGCGCCGGCGAGCAACTCTCGCGCTTGATATTCATGGATCTTCATATAGGGGTTCTGCGTTCTTTTGGGTGGGGAGGGGAAGTCTACTTCGCCACTCCTCGCATCGCGCGCGCTTCAAGCCTGCGCGGCGAAAAAATGAAACGGACAGGGCGGGATTCGAACCCGCGATAAGAGTATTAACTCCTATACCGGTTTAGCAAACCGACGCCTTCAGCCGCTCGGCCACCTGTCCAACGGTCGTCCTTCGACCGTGATCGAAGGGCGGGATGATAGCAGAATGCCGCACGGAGCGGATGTTGCGAGATTTCACGGGATGCATCCAAGAATCGATCCCGCACGCATACGATCGACCCGCGTTGCTGCAAGCCCTCTCGCAACTTCTTGGTTCGGACAGCCCGCTCGCTCGTCGGCTCGCTGGGTTTGAGATACGCCCACAACAGCAAGCGATGGCGAGTGCTGTCGCGAAATGTATGGCTTCGCGCGGCCGGCTCGTGGTCGAGGCCGGCACCGGAGTCGGAAAGAGTTTCGCATATCTCATTCCGGCGATTCAACGGGTTGTCGAGCATGGCGAGCGCGTCGTGATCTGCACGAACACGATTTCTCTCCAAGAGCAACTGGTGGAGAAGGACATTCCACTGCTCAATGCGATCATTCCAGAGGAGTTCTCGTCGGTGCTCGTGAAAGGGCGAGGAAACTACCTCTCCCTGCGCCGCTTGAAGATCGCGAGCGAACGGCAGAGCAAGCTCTTTTCGCATGAGAGCGATCTGCACGCGCTCCACCAGCTCGAGGATTGGGCGTATCAGACGACGGATGGCACAAAGGCGTCGCTTCCAATCCTTCCACGCCCAGCGGTGTGGGAACACGCCGAGAGTGACGCGGGAAACTGCCTAGGCCGCCGTTGCCCGACCTTTGACAAGTGCTTCTATCAGGCGGCTCGGCGGCGGATGGAGCATGGGCAGATCCTCGTCTGCAATCACGCGCTGTTCTTTTCCGACCTCGCGCTGCGTCGGCACGGCAGCGGGTTTCTACCTGCGTATCAGCACGTGATTCTCGATGAGGCGCACCATGTTGAGGATGTTGCGAGTTCCCACTTTGGCTTGCGCATCTCTGAATCGCGTGTGAAGCATGTGCTCCGCACGCTCTACCACGCGGCGACAGGTCGCGGGATTCTCGCGTCGGTGCAGCCGCTGGGTGCGGGCATTTCCGAGGTCGATGATTGCACCCAAGCAGTGCTTGAGGCCGCCGACGATGCGGAGGGATTCTTCCACGACTGCTTTCAGTTGCACGAAAAGCTTGGTGGTCGTGATGGACGCTTGAAGGGTTCTTGCCCTGTCGCTGACACGCTCTCACCAAGCCTTCGTCAAATCGTCGAACGATTGCGACTCTTGAAGGAGGCATTGACGGACGAGGACGCGCAGTTTGAGGTTGCAAGCGCGGCGACGCGGATCTCTGAGTTGGCGATGGAAGTCGAAGCGTTTCTTCAGCAATCTCTCGAGGGTTGCGTGTACTGGATTGAGACAGCGAAGCCACCCGCCGGTCAGCATGCTCGTCGAAGCGTCGTGCTCTGCTGTGCAACCATTGATGTGGGTCCCGTCCTTCGCGCGCAACTCTTTGGTCAGCAGGTTTCAGTGACGATGACGAGCGCGACACTCGCGACGGTGAGCGTGGAGCACCGGGAAGATCGCTCGGATGCGCCGAGTGGTTTCGAACACACGCTCGCGCGGCTTGGATGCGAAGGTGCGGAGACGCTGAGGCTTGGCAGTCCCTTCCAATTCGCGCGGCAGATGGATTTCTACATCGAACGGGGAATGCCAACGCCTGACGCGCCCAATGCGACGGACGCGCAACTGCCCAAAGTCCTTCAGCACATTCACGCGACGGGTGGCGGTGCGTTTGTTTTGTTCACCAGCTTTCGCGCGCTCAAGGAGATGGCGGCACGCTGCGCACCGCTGCTCCGCGCGCGGGGATATCAAGTCTTGATCCACGGTGAAGACGGTGATCGATCGCAACTGCTTCGTCTCTTCCGCGAGTGCGACAACTCGGTGCTGTTTGGGACTGCGAGTTTTTGGGAGGGCGTCGATGTACGCGGTCAGGCGCTGCGGAATGTCATCATCACAAAACTACCCTTTGATGTTCCGGATCATCCCCTCGTGCAGGCTCGTCACGAGCGCATTGAAGCCGCAGGTGGCAACGCCTTTCGCGACGATCAATTGCCTCGCGCGATTCTGCGCTTCAAACAAGGCGTCGGGCGGTTGATTCGGAGTGCTGAAGACACTGGTCGGGTCGTGGTGCTCGACCCCCGCATCGTGACCAAGCACTACGGAAGACTGTTTCTCGCAGCATTGCCAGACGGCGTGGAGCCGAGGATCGAATCCGAAGATTGACGTGGGAGGGTCGCGAGCAGCATCGGCAGCAAGACATTCGACGCGAAGAGGCAGCTGAGGCTGCCGAGCAGCATGGCGTACCCAAGGGATTGGAGCCCGCGATGCTGCGCAAAGATGAGCGCGCCGAATCCGATGGCGGTTGTGGTCGCCGTAAATGCAACTGCGCGAAGGGTGGGACGCATGTGCGTGGGCGCGGCGTCCCAGCGGTGCAGAATGTGAATGGCACTATCGATGCCCAATCCGAGGAGCATGGGGATTGCGAAGAAATTTGCGAGGTTGAGACTCAGTCCGCAGAGCGGGAGCAATCCAAGGAGCATGAGTACGCCAACGAGCACCGATGCAGTTGCCAGAATTGTCGGCGTGAGTCGGCGAAAGTCGAGCCATGCGAGCAACGCGACGGCGAGGATGGAGAAGAGCGAGACGGTGACGAATGCTCGCCGCATGTCACGGATCGACTCGAGCTGGGTCATCGGTACGCCGGTCGCGTCGGGGTCCACGCGCAAAACGGCGTCGACGAATCGAGCAAGCGCATGCTCTTCCCATACATCTTCCCTCGGAAAATGCGCAACGAGAAGCGAGCCTTTAGGGCTAACCATCTTGTCTTGCATCACGCGTGGGAGTGCGTCGTGCAGCGACGCCGTTGCGCCCGAGTGAAAAGCGCGCATGGATTCGGTTCCATCCGACGCGGTGGCCGCGAGATCGGCGCGAAGTTCTGTCCTCTCTTGAGAATCGGGACGCACGACATCGAACACGCTGCGCGTCCGCAGGATTGCTGCTTCGCCACGCGTTCGCTCGATGAGCGCGAGCGCGTCGATTTCCGTCGTCACGGTGGACGCCGCGAACCAACTCGCGCTCGCGCTATCGGCAAAGACACGCTTCTCCCACGCGACGCTGTCGAGGCTGGGGGATTGCAACGAGAGGAGATTGGCGTCGAAGTGCAGACCGATGGGGGCGAGTGCGATGCATGCCACCGTCACGATGCTCAACGTCATGAATCGTGCACGAGTCGGTTTCTGCGGTGGAGTGGCAAGGGCGCGCCCTTCAAGGGGTTTGATTGAGTTCGATGCGACATCGGTGAGCACGAGGAGTGCGGGCAAGACCGTCACCATTGCGAGTGCGCAGAGAAGCAGTCCGGTGCCCGCAATGAGTCCAAGTTCCCGCAGTCCTGCAAAGTCCGTGCAGAGTGCGAGGTAGAAGACCGCCGCGGAAGTGAGCGCGCCGGTGATGGTTCCGGGAGCAATGCTTTCGAGTGTTTCGGTGATTGCCTGATCACGCATCCGATCCTGCCGTGCTTCGCGGTATCGACTCACCACGTGGACGCCGTAATCAAGCCCCGCTCCAACGAGCACGAGCAAGAAGACGCTCGAGAGCAAGGTGATCTGCCCAACGAGGAGCGCCGCGGCACCGATTGTCCAGGCGCAGGCACAGAGGAACGCGAGCATCGCGAGCAGCGGAAGCCGCACGCCCCGAAAGGTGATGACGAAGAGCAGCGCGATGATGAAAAACGCGCCCGTGCTCGCGCAGAACATGTCGCGGTTCGAGGTCGCCATCTCGTCCGCGAGGAGTACGGGTTTTCCAGTGAGCCCCAACTCAACCGTGGGGTGTGCGCTTGCCACGGTGGCGAGGATGCTTCGAATCGCTTCAAGCGGCTTCTCGATAGCACCGAACTGCGAAAAGTCCTTGGTCGGCATGATCTCGATGAAGAGCAACTTGCCATTGGGGTTTCGGAGGTATTGCGTGGGAAGTTCCGCGGTGAAAAGTGATTGCCTCTCCTCGACGCCTTGCGCGGCGAGCGCGCGCAGTGCCGTCGTGTCCATCGCCCGAGATGCGATCGTCCATTGTTCGTTGGGGGTGATTTTCCAATCGACCCGCGCGAGCAACCCGCTTTGCACCAGACTCTGGAGTGCAGGGCCAAGCGCGTCGACCGCGGCCTCGGCAGCGCGCGTAGCGGATTCAGAGTTTGATCTTGGATCGACGACCGCGACAATAGATTCGAGATCTCCAAACTCGGCGAGGAATGCTCGGTAGCGCTGCATGAATGGTCGCTCATTGCCGATGAGCGCATTCGTGTCCGCGTTGAGGTGCAGTTGTGTAGCGCCGAGCCATCCGCCGAGTGCTGCGAGGATCGCGCCGACGGCGAGCACGAGTACGGGGCGCCGGATGACGACAGCGCTCAAGCAAGAGATGGCGCGCGCGCGATTGGTCAACGGAGTGCTTCGTCGGAGTGGAGTGAGGAGCGCGGGAAGCAGGCGGTGGTCGTCGATGTTGGGGGAACGACGCTTCTCGGACGCAGTGTAGGGGGAGGTCGAGTTTCAAAAATATCGCCCTCCAATCCCCGTTTTGATTGTGCGAAGGCAAACAACGCGCAAAGTGATCAATGAGACCTTTGACTCCCAAAGGTATAGCCATGCATGTACGAACCCCCAGGCGTCATCACATCTTGTGCGCAGCGCGCTCTGCCGTCCTCTCAGCAGCCATCGCGAGTGTTGGTTTCGTCGCCTCGCCGGTCGAAGCGACCGGCTCTATCGCCCGACATTGGGATGAAGCGCTGCTTGCATCAATTCGAAAAGACATCGTGCATCCGCCTCGGCAGGCGCGCAATCTCTTCCACTTGTCGAGCGCGATGTATGACGCTTGGGCCGCTTACGACGCGACCGCGCTGGGTTACCTCTTCCGCGAGAAGTTGGCTACCAAGCAGGTCGAAGCAGCAAGGCATCAAGCGATTAGTTACGCGTCGTATCGGATATTGCGATCTCGGTTCGCAGGAAGTCCGAACGCCGCAATCATCACACCGATACTCGTCGCTGCGATGGTCAGTGCGGGGTATGACGAGAGCATCACTACGACAGTCGGCAATTCGCCCGCAGCCGTCGGGAATCGCATCGCGGCGCAGTACATCGCTTACGGCCTTGGCGATGGAGCGCACGAAGACATCGGCTACGCGAGTTACCCTGGCACTTATCCAGATGTGAATCCACCGTTGATCGTCGCGTTGGGTGGCGACCCCAACACCATCGACCCCAATCGCTATCAACCGCTCGCGCTCACCTACTTTGTCGATCAAGGCGGCAATGTCATTCCGGGCGGATACCCTGCGAAACTGGCTCCTTTCTGGGGATTCGTGAAGCCATTCGGATTGACCGCGGCGGATCGAAGCGCGACGAACCCGGGGGTTTATCTCGATCAAGGACCGCCCGCACTTTTGTTTGGTGCGAGTGACTTGCTCTATCGCAGCGAGCATGAGGATGTCGTCGTCCTCTCCTCCACGCTCACACCGGATGACGGCGTGATGATCGACATATCGCCGAGCGTGCTCGGGAACAATCCACTCGGCACGAATGCAGGGAGTGGACACGCGATCAATCCCGCGACCGGGTTTCCCTACCCGTCAAACATCGTGAAGCGCGGCGATTGGGCACGATGTCTTGCGGAGTTCTGGGCGGACGGTCCGACGAGCGAAACTCCCCCTGGTCACTGGAACACACTCCTTAACTCGGTGATGACGCATCCAGCCTTTGAGCGCAGGCTCTTCGGCAAGGGCGCGGTGCTCGGGGAACTTGAATATGAAGTGAAGGCGTACATGATGCTCAATGGTGCGCTGCACGATGCGGCGATTACCGCGTGGGGGCATAAGGGGCACTACGACAGTTCGCGCCCAATCACCGCGGTGCGTTACCTGGCCCATCGCGGTCAATGCAGTGACCCCTCGCAGCCGAGCTACAACGCTGCGGGGATTCACCTGATACCCGGCGTGATCGAAGTCATCACCGCCGCAACAAGCGCGCCAGGGCAGCGACACGCGGATCTTGCGGGAAATGAAGGGCAGATCGCAATCAAGGGTTGGCCGGGTTCGCCGCTTGTACCTGCGACGCAATACAGCGGCGTGCGGTGGATGCTGGGCACGGATTGGGTTCCGTATCAGCGGCCAACCTTCGTGACGCCGCCATTTGCTGGGTACATGAGCGGTCACTCGACGTTCAGCCGAGCTGGTGCGAGAGTGATGACCGGACTCACGGGCAGTGAGTTTTTCCCGGGCGGCGTGGGGGAGTTCGTCTGTCCTCAGAACGCATACCTTGTGTTTGAGGATGGTCCGAGCGAGACGCTGACTTTTCAGTGGGCGACATACTTCGACGCGAGCGATCAGTCGGGACTTTCTCGCCTCTATGGCGGCATTCACCCATCCTTCGATGACTTCCCTGGCCGCATCGCTGGTGATCAGGTTGGCCTGCGAGCGCTCGCGCGTGCGCCGCAATATTGGAACGCGACACTCTCGAGTTGTGAGGGCGACATCGACCTCAACGGTTCGATCGATGCAGCAGATCTCACGACCATGCTTTCGATGTGGGGGAGTGGGAACGCGGCCGCCGATCTTGACGGCGACGGCATCGTCGATGCGCCTGACCTTGCGCGCCTACTCTCCGCCTGGGGCGATTGCCCATAGGGATTGCACCCGCTGGCCGCGGTCAACGCCAGTTGGAGAGCAGGACGCTGAGATCCGCCGCGTTCACGGTGCCATCCTGATTGAGACCAGCGAGAGCGCTTGCTCGCCGTGGTCTGCGTGTTCGTGAACGCGCCGAGTCCATCATGCCGGTAGATTCGAATCGAGTTACCGCGCTTCGCGCAGACCAGTCAGTCCGCGTCGAGTACACAAGGCCCGCGCCGCCATGGTTTCGCCAGATGGTGAGGGTGGAGCTGCTTGGTCCGCTCGAGGATGCGACAACGAGATCGAGGTCCTGATCGTCGTCGACATCTACGGGCCATCTGCCGGCGACATTGTTGAATGTGGCGGCATCTCCCTGGTGCTCGATTGCCGCGCGGAAGTCTGGCTTTGCGATATCCGCTTCATCTGGAACGCCGTTGTGATTGCCATCGGGGCTCGTGGCATTCAGCAGGTCGACCGAGTCACGCAGTGCGTTTCCGTTCATATGCTGTACGACACCGACGCGATCGGTCGCTCCGAGCGGCATCAGCGCCAGAAGGGCGGCGATGGTTAGCTTCATCGTGGTTTCCCAAGACTTCGCATGCGACAACTGTGCCGCGAGTCGCGGTCGAAGTACTGGGTGCACGAATGAACTGGACAGAATGTGCGACGCTGTCAGCTGCCGGTCGCGACCGCGGCGCGCTGAGGTTGCGCCACGGGATCTTCTCGGAAGAGCACCTCTCCCGCCCGAATCGTCAGGATTGCCTTACCGCGAACGGAGAGTCCGTCAAAGGGGCAATTTCGAGACTTGGATTTGAACGCGTCCGCGCGAATCGTCCACTTCTGCTGGGGGTCGATGAGCGTGAGATCCGCGACGCCTCCCACCGTCAGTGTGCCAATGCCCGCCACGCGTCGATCGAGTCCGCAGAGTCGTGCGGGCTGAAGAGTGAGCAGGCAAACAAGGCGAGGCCAGTCGATGACGCCATCCTCAACCAACGCTTTTGTGTAGAGCGCAAGCGCGCATTCGAGTCCGATGATGCCAAACGGCGCGCTCGCAAAGTCTCGCGACTTCTCCGCGATGGTGTGCGGCGCGTGATCGGTGGCGAGGACATCGATGGTTCCATCTGCGATCGCGAGTTTGAGTTCGTTGATGTCCCACTGCGTGCGCAGCGGTGGATTCATCTTCGCGCCGGTGTTGTACCCCTCGCACGCGTCGCAGGTCAGCAAGAGATGGTGGGGCGATGCTTCGCCCGAGATGCGGTGCGCGCGGTCGGCCCCGAGGCGCGCGCGGGCTTCTCGAAGGATGCGCGCGCTTCCGCCGGACGAGAGATGCTGGGCGTGGTAGCGCGCGTCAAGACGGCCATTGAGTCGGAGGTCGCGCTCAAGCATGACTTCTTCCGCATCGCGCGGCCATGGAGCAAGTCCCAATCGCGTCGCAACGGAGCCTTCGTTGACCAAACCGCCTTCGGAGAGTGAAGCATCTTGGCAGTGCTGCATGAACGCTCGATCGAGGGATCGGCAGACTTCAAGCACCCGTCGCATCATGCCCGCGGACGCGATGCCATCTCCATCATCCGAAAACGCGACCGCTCCGGCGTGCGCCATCGAAGCCATCGGTGCGAGTTGTTCGCCTTTGCGCGACACCGTTGCGGCGCCAACCACGAACACGCGCGCACTTGCCGCGGCGGCGGCGCGCCCCTCGACAAATCGCACGCTCATCGCGGTATCGAGGCACGGACTTGTGTTCGGCATGCAGCAGACGGTTGTGAAGCCGCCCGCTGCAGCGCTCTGGGTTCCGGTGAGGATCGTTTCCTTCGCCTCGCCGCCAGGCTCGCGCAGATGCACATGTGGGTCGATCAGGCCCGGGCACAGAATGGCGCCCGCGCATTCAATGACCTCGGCGTGCTTGGGTGCATCCACTCGACCGCCGAATGCGATCGACTGAATCGTGTCGTTGACGACGAGGAGTTCGCCGGTTTCATCTCGTTGCGAGAGCGGGTCAATGATGCGCGCACCGCGGAAATGGAGTGCTCGAGGCGAACTCATCGCGATGCTCCTGTTGGCGTCATGGCACCGACTTCGGGTAGCACGGCGGTTTCTGCGGGCAACGGTGCGGCGGGCTCTTCGAGTCCTTGTGCGGGCAAAACGATCGAGTCCGCGATGAAGACAATTCTTCGAACATCCTCATTGATGAGGGCGATTTCCTCGGGTGCTTTTCCCGCGTCTGCGGCAAGGTGCTGGAGGATCTCAACGGATTGCACTTGCCACACTGCAGTTCCCGTCGCATGCACGTCGCGCCCACGACAGTTGCGAGGGACGAAGAACGCGTGATCCTTGTTCATCACGAGCACTTTGCCGCCCATTGCGCCTTCCACCTCAATCCAGCAGCCCATCGTCTTGCAGACCTCCGATACCTCTCCATCAAGGACAAGCAGCGCCCCGCTCCCAACATAGACATCAGCGTGCGCGAGCAGGGTGTCAGGTGAAACCTCGGGTGTCTCTGCGCGCACGGTCGGTTGAAAATTTCCAAAGCTCGCCCATCCATGCGCAGCGTCGTAAGTTGCGGCGGTTGGATAGGTACACCGACAAAGGGTGAGTGTGAGCAGGGGCAGTCCGATGTTTGCGAAAACGCGGAGCGGGGAGCTCATGGGTGGTGAATGGTAGGAGATGCGGCGCACGCGCGCGATTCGGAGCCGATGCGTAAAAAAGCACTCGTCCGGAGGAGCTCCGGACGAGTGTTTGGATTCGATACAGGATCGAAGCAGACTCAGATTGCGTTGCGCAATGCGCTCGGCGAACCTGAGTGCTGGCCGAAGCCAGCGTTGGGGCGAATCACGGTGCGGTTTGCATCATGACTCAGAGGGCGAACCTCACTTGCCCGTGCAGGTCGCGGCCTTGCCAGCGCAGCAGCCGGTCTTGCCGGAGACAGCGCCAGGAGCAGAAGCGGCTGGAGCAACCGCCTTCGCGGCGGTGCACTCAGCGGCCTTCACGGCGCAGCAACCGGTCTTGCCAGCGACGGCGCCGGGAGCGGAGGTTGCAGCGGCACCGGCGGCGCAGCAGTCAGCCTTCTTCTCGGTTGCGCAGCAGCCCGACGCGCTCGAGACAGCACCAGGGGCGGTCTTCGAGGTCGAGTTGCATGCGCCAAGGAATGCGACGAGCGAGAGGCAGGCGAGGGTCGTAAGAGTCTTCATAGAGTGAACTCCTTTCAAATCGTGACTTCGAGGCTGGCTCCACATAGAGCCGAGGGGCACCTCGAAATGAGTCAGGTTCGGGCTATCGACCTATTGACGATAGAGAGGTAAGGATACAGAGGCGAAGGCCATGGGTTGAGCGTCAATTTGCCATTTTTTCACTGCGGTATTCCGAATATCCTAAATTTCGTGGAGCAACTGCCGCAAATTCCGAATCCAAGCTCGGCGGAACCTCCATTCTTTCCAACCGACGAGGAATCGTCGATCGAGGCGAGCGTGCGGCAGCGCGACTTTGTGCCGATCGTCGAAACCCTTGAGGCGCGAGCGGAGCGAATCCGAGGGTTGTCGGAGAAGGCACGCGCGCTGCCCAAGTCCTCCGGTGTCTATCTCATGAAGGACGCGCTCGGCCGCGTGCTCTACGTGGGTAAGGCGTTGCGTTTGTGTGATCGAGTATCGAGCTACTTTGTTCCCTCGACCGACCTTGGGCCACGCAAGCAACCGATGCTCGATCGCGTGGTGGACTTCGACACGGTTCCTTGCGAGAGCGAGTGGGAGGCGTTGTTTGTTGAAGCACGCCTTGTGAAGGATATTCATCCTCCGTTCAACGCCGCGCTCAAGGACGACAAGACGTTTCCGTATCTTGCGGTGACCACTCGCGAAGATTTTCCGACCCTCATGATCACGCGCCATCCGTCGGATCCACGACTCAATGGAGCTCGTCTGTTTGGACCGTTCGTGAGCGGTCCAAGCCTCCGAGACGCCGTGCAACATCTGCAGCGCGTGTTTCGGCTCCGAACCTGTGACCTCGCGATCGTCGACGGCGATCCCAAACTTCCGCGGTTTCGTCCTTGCCTTCTTCACGCGATCGGGCAGTGCACCGCCCCGTGCGCCGCGCGGATCTCGAAGTCGGCGTATCGCGAGGATGTCGATCGATTCCTTCGCTTTTTCGTTTCCAAGCGCACCGTGATGTTGCGCGAATTGGAGGCGGAGATGCTCGAGGCATCGAAATCTCTCGACTTCGAACGAGCGGCGACCCTCCGTGACCAGATCAAGGCGATCGCGCGACTGGACGAGCGCGAAACGCGTCATGAAGAAAACGACTTTGATTGGCAGCCAGAGGTCACGCAGTTCGTGCAAGACCCGATGGCGGGGGCGAGGAGTCTGCAGCGAGCGCTGGGAGTCGACACGCCCCTTCGGTGCGTGGAGGCGATCGATATCGCACATCTGCACGGAGGAGAAACGGTCGGTTCGAAAGTCGCGTTCATGGATGGGCGTCCCTTCAAGGAGGGCTACCGAAGATTCCGTGTGCGAAGCGTTTCCAATGATGACTACAACGCGATTCGCGAAGTCGTGAGTCGTCGCTATCGGGATGCCGGCAATGGCGCAGAGCTCTACCCCGACCTCATTCTGATCGATGGTGGACTGGGGCAACTCCACGCCGCCATGGAGGCATTTCAAGAACTCCGCGTGCAGCCGCCGTTTGTCATCGCGCTCGCAAAGAAGGAAGAGTTGCTCTACCGCAATGGCACTGCGGAACCACTCAAACTTGGGCGCGAGCATCCGGGACTGAAGCTGTGCCAAGCAATCCGCGATGAGGCGCATCGATTCGCGCAGCACTATCACCATCGGTTGCGCGAGCGCGCACTGCTGGGCGATTCCGCGAAAAAGGCGCGCGCGAGGGGCAAACGCAAGGAGGAGTCGTGAGTGCATCGCCCCGTTTTCTGGTCATTCGTGGGGCGGATGTCGAGCTGCGTGTAAAGGCAGTTCCTGGTGCAAAGCGCGAAGAGATCGCGGGTGTGCTCGGTGATCGCTTGAAGATTCGCGTTGCGGCGCCGCCGGAGGGCGGCAAAGCAAACGATGCCATCTGCGCACTTATCGCCAAACGCCTGTCGATGCGTGAACGAGATGTGGTTGTCACGCACGGCGAGGCGAATCCGCACAAGACGATTTCCTTGCACGGCGCCGCGTCCCGCGCGGACGTACTCGCGGCGTTGTTCACGCAGTCCGCGTAAGGCCTCCGCGGCGTGGAAATCACGCGGGACTTGGGATCGTCCCGCCGATGGTTGGAGGCTGATCCTCCGCGACGGTTGGCGCGGCTGCTTTCGCGAGGCGGGTGGACTCCGCGGCGGCAAGCAGGTCAGACACGGTTGGCTTCGCGAGCAACTCGCCGCGCATCAATCGTTCAACATCATCGCGTTGCAGCGTTTCGAAACGCAGCAGCGCGTCGGCAACGAGCGTGACTTGCTCCCAATGCTCGCGCACCATGCGAGTGGCTTCTTCATACGCATGATCGATCAGCGCGCGAATCTCCTCGTCGATGACACGAGCGGTTTCTGGGCTGTATTCCTTCTCGGAAATCAATTGCTCGCGCTGGTCGCTACCGGAGTAGTCGACGAATCCAAGTCGCGCCGACATGCCCCACTGGAGAATCATCGCCTTCGCGTAGCGCGTGGCCATTTGAATGTCCATCGATGCGCCCGAGCTGACCTCGCCAGTTTTCATCTCCTCGGCGATCCGACCACCACAGAGGACGCGCATGGTCGAAACCAGCCATTTTCGACCGTATCCGTAGCGATCCTTCTCTGGCAGCGAGAAGGTGACGCCGAGCGCCTGACCGCGCGGAATGATCGTGACCTTGTGAAGTGGATCCGCATCGGGCAGGAGTACTTGAAGGACCGCGTGACCGGCTTCGTGATACGCGGTGGCGACGCGCTCCTGCTGCTCGACGCGCCGACTGCGCTGCGCGCGGCCGAAGCGAACCTTGTCACGCGCTTCTTCTAGATCCGACATTTCGACGGAGTCCTTGTCGCCGAGTGTTGCGATGATCGCCGCTTCATTGATGAGCGCCGCGAGTTCCGCTCCGCTGAACATTGGCGTACCGCGCGCGAGGCGTTCAAGTTCAACATCGGAGCCAAGCTTCACCTTCTTCGCGTGGACCGCGAGAATCTGTCGGCGCCCGACGAGATCAGGAAGGTTGACGGAGACCTGCCGGTCGAATCGCCCTGGACGAGTCAGCGCTGGATCGAGCACATCCGCGCGATTGGTCGACGCAATGACAATCACTTGATCGTTCGCTTCGAATCCGTCCATCTCCACGAGAATCGCGTTGAGCGTCTGCTCTCGTTCGTCATGTCCGCCGCCGCCGCTGTATCCACCGCCGCGGCGGCGACCGACCGCGTCGAGTTCGTCGAGGCAGATGATGCAGGGCGAATTCTCCTTCGCGAT
>SXGS01062258.1_pt1 | contig 86714 bp, 81 predicted proteins | sample 3174681 | NCBI WGS metagenome assembly SXGS01 (sample SAMN11356861, study PRJNA531348) | freshwater metagenome | isolation source: freshwater sample F1-80 | place: China: Fuxian Lake, Yuxi | collected 2017-12-25 | reverse complement strand
GCTCGATGGTACGTCCACCGCTCTGCACCTCGTGCGAGTCCACGTTCAACTCGAGATCCGCCACCTTGAGCACCGGTGCCGCGAAGGCGCGCGGTCGCCGCGACAGGGCCTCGACTCGCGCGAGGAGTTCCTCGAACGCGAACGGTTTCGTGACGTAGTCATCGGCACCGGCGCGCAGCGTCTCGACTTTTGCGTCCACCGCATCCTGCGCCGTCAACACGAGCACCGGGCGTTCGAATCCCTTCGCCCGCACGATTTGAAGCCTCTCACTTCACGGTGAGGGGCTTCTTGCGTTTCGATACTTCTTGCCGCAGCTCCACTTCCAAGGGTGGAAAGTGAGCTGCGATGCTACTGCCCACTTTCCGCCCGGGAAAGCGGGGCCGGACTTCAGCCAGGAATTTTCACGTTCAAGGCCAGTGGTTCAATCCGCACTTCTAGCTGCCGGCTTTCACCGCAAGCATCCCCGTCGAGCTGGAATTCCTGCGCCCGCTCCAACTGGATTTCCGCCGATTTTCCGGTGAACTGGCCCACTGATTGATTGGCGTTCCGCCGGCTGAATATTGCGCCGAGGACATTCAACCAACCGAATCTGCCGGTCGGGGCCAAGACCACCACGTCGAAGACCCCGTCGTCGATCTTCGCACCCGGGAAGATTTCTATCCCGCCCATGATTTTCCCGCAGTTGCCGATCATGATGCTTCTGACCCGGCGCTTCATGACGACTTTCCCGTCAATGGTCAGCGTTGCCTTGACCGGTCGGCCGGGCAAATGACGGATTCCGGCTTCAACGTAGGCGAGCCAGCCGACCCGGTCTTTGAGCTCGTCGTTGGTATCCGACATGATGATCGCGTCGTATCCGACCCCGGCCATGACCAGGAAGGTCTTCTCATCTGCCGCATGGTCCAACCGCACCTTGACGACATCGATCTTTTTGAGCTCGCCGTTGAGCAACCAGCCAGCCGCGGAGGTCGGACTGTTCACGTCGATCGCCAAGTTGCGTGCCAGCAGGTTGCCCGTGCCCAGCGGGGCGATTCCCAACGGGGTTTCGCTTCCGGAGAGCACCTCGGCCACCGCACGGGCAGTGCCGTCGCCACCGGCGGCGACCACCAGGTCAACCCCTGAGGCAAGCGCTTCTCGGGCCTGTCCCACACCTGGATCCTCGACCGTGGTTTCCAGCCAAAGCGGCGGCGCCCAGCCTTCCGATTCGCACAAAGCGTTGAACTCCGCGGTAAACGACTCCGCCGAACTCTTACTGGGGTTGATCACGACTGCGGCCTGCTTCAGTCGAGGCTTTTCTTGCTCCATCATCGCGCCATCTCAGCTAGGGGTCCGGTTGCTGCCGTGTCGCATCATCTTATGCGTGAAGTCGCCCGGCGCGGCGACAAGCACCGCAGCCCCACTTCCGCCTTTGGAAATTGGGCCACAGTGCACCGGCCCAGCTTTCAGCCAAGAACGTGGGGCTGCCGACGCTCACCCAGCTCCGCAACAGCCAAAACACAGACTTCGCTAACTTTTCGCTAACGATCGACGCATTAATTACCCTGCTCGGCCGCTTGGCGCTATCGTTTGGTCCATATGTTCTTGTAGCACAGGTCACATCTGCGCCCAGGAGCGGTCATTGGAGGGGGTGCCGATGACCAACCTCGTATCCAAAATTTAGGAGGCAGAATGCGTTTTACGCATCTATCCAAAGCAATTGGCATCGCTGCGGTTGCAGCACTCGCTTTGACCGCTTGCGGCGGCAGCGGCGGCAGCACCAACTCCGATGCCAGCGGCGATGCCAACGCGATCATCTCGGCCTACGGCAACGAGCCGCAGAAGTCGCTGATCCCGGCCAACACCAACGAAGTCTTCGGCGGACGCATCGTGGACATGCTGTTCCAGGGCCTGCGCAGCTACGACAAAGACGGCAAGCCGGTCAACGAACTGGCGCAGAGCATCGACACCACGGACAAGCAGACCTACACGATCAAGATCAAGAGCGGCACCAAGTTCACCGATGGTGAAGCAATCACCGCCAAGACCTTCGTGGACACCTGGAACTTCGCTTCGCTGAGCACCAACGCGATGAGCAACGCGGACTTCTTCTCCTCGATCGAAGGCTACGACGACGTCAGCGCCACCGAAGGGACTGGCAAGGACGCCAAGCCCGCACCCAAGGCGCAGACCATGTCCGGCCTGACCGCGACCGATGACAGCACCTTGACCGTCAAGCTCTCCGCTCCGGACCCCGAGTGGCCGCTGCGCTTGGGCTACTCGGCGTACTACCCGATGCCCTCGAAGGCGATCGCGGATCCGAAGACCTACGGCAACAGCCCGGTCGGCAACGGCCCGTACAAGCTGGCCTCGGCCGATGCCTGGCAGCATGACAAGGGCGTCAACCTGGTCAAGAACCCGGATTACGACGGACCCCGCAAGGCCAAAAACGGTGGCATCAACTTCACCTTCTTCACCGATCCCGGCCCGGCGTACACCAACGTCCAAGGCGATACCCTCGACGTGCTCGACGTGATCCCCTCGAACGCGCTGCGCACCTACCAGACCGATCTGCCGGACCGCGCGCTGAACAAGGCCTCCGCGGCCAACGCTACCTTGAACATCCCGGGCTACCTGCCGGAGTTCCAGGGCCAGGCCGGCCAGCTGCGCCGCGAAGCCATCTCGATGGCGATCAACCGGGACGAGATCATCAAGGTGATCTTCAACGGCACCCGCACCCCGGCCAAGGGCTTCACGCCTTCCGGCCTGCCGGGTTACAGCGAGAACGTCGAAGGTTCCGATGTGCTCAAGTTCGACACCGCCAAGGCCAAGGATCTCTGGGCCCAGGCCGACAAGATCCAGGCTTGGGACAACTCCAAGGCCCTGACCATCGGTTACAACACCGACGGCGGGAACAAGGAATGGGTCGATGCAGTCTCCAACCAGCTGGTCAACAACCTCGGCATCAAAGCCGAAGGCAAGCCGTACCCGAAGTTCGCCACGATGCTGGACGACCGCCTGAACCGCACGCTGACCGGCCTGGTCCGTGCCGGCTGGCAGGCCGACTACCCGTCGATGTACAACTTCCTGGCTCCGGTCCTGGGCACCAATGGCAGCTCGAACTATGAGAAGTACTCCAACCCGGAGTTCGACAAGCTGCTCGCCGACGGCCTCAACGCCGCCAACCAGGATGACGCCGCGAAGAAGTACAACGAGGCGCAGACCGTACTGTTCAAGGACATGCCGAACGTTCCGCTGTGGAACACCGCCACCCAGGTCGCCTGGAGCACCAAGGTCAGCAACGTCGATCTTGACTGGCGCGGTGTGGTCCGTTACTACGACATCGTCAAAAAATAGATCTCTAGGACTCTTGAGACTCTGATCCGCCTCCAAAGGGGTCCGGCTACCGCCGGACCCCTTTGGTCGTGGAAACGACCAACGGAAACGAACACGTGAAAACTCATATCATCCGCTGCGCCGCCAGGAGGGAACAGTAATGCTCCGCTTCCTGCTCCGGCGCATCCTGCAAGTCATCCCGGTCTTCATCGGGGCGACGCTCCTGGTCTATGCGATGGTCTTCGCAGTACCGGGCGATCCGATTCGCGCGCTCTTCGGCGAACGGCAGCCCAGTGAGGCCGTCATCAATGCTTTGCGCGCCCAATACAATCTGGACCAGCCATTCTTCGTCCAGTACTTCCTGTTCCTGAAGAACCTGCTCTCCTTCAACCTCGGCGTCGATTTCACCGGCCAGGCAATCTCCGAGATCCTGGCCCGGGTCTTCCCGGTCACCGCGATGCTGGCGATCATGGCGCTGGTCTTCGAAGCGGCTTTCGGCATCGCCTTCGGCTTGATCGCCGGCCTGCGCAAGGGCAAGTTCTTCGACGCGACGGTGCTCTTGACCTCCCTGGTGGTCATCGCGATCCCGACCTTCGTCACCGGCTTCGTGTTGCAGTTGGTTTTCGGACTCCGCCTGGCTTGGTTCCCACCGACCGTCGGCCCCAACCCGACCTTCTTCTCGCTGCTCCTTCCGGCCTTCGTGCTCGGTTTGATTTCCTTCGCCTATATCGTCCGGCTCACCCGGACCACGGTGGCAGAAAATTCCAATGCCGACTACGTGCGCACCGCGACTGCCAAGGGCCTGAGCCGGCGCCGGGTGATCAACGTGCACATCCTGCGCAATTCGATGATCCCGGTGGTCACCTTCCTGGGCGCCGACTTGGGCAACCTGATGGGCGGCGCGATCGTCACCGAAGCGATTTTCAATGTCCCGGGCGTCGGCCAGAAGCTCTACCAGTCAATTCTGCGCGGCGAGGGGCCCACGATCGTGGCCATGGTCAGCGCGCTGGTGCTGGTCTTCGTGCTGGCTAACTTGCTGGTCGATCTGCTCTACGCTTGGCTCGACCCGAGGATTCGTTATGAAAAGTAATCGCCGCATCGAACACTTCGTGGCCAATGTGGAGGAAACTCCGCTCGTCGCCACCGACTCCGCGGTCTCCGACGCCGCACCGGCCAGTCTCTGGGCCGAAGCTTGGCGGAATCTGCGCAAACGGCCGCTCTTCATCATCTCGGCAATCCTGATCCTGCTGATTTTGGCCGTTGCGATCTTCCCGCAATGGTTTTCCCAAGTAGATCCCCGAGTCTGCGAGCTGAGCAATTCGCTCGTCGGCCCGGGCGACGGGCATCCCCTGGGCTACAACTTCCAGGGCTGCGACATCTACTCGCGGATGATCTACGGCGCCCAGGCCTCGGTCTCGGTCGGCATCCTCGCCACCTTGGGCGTAGTCCTGATCGGCGGCACACTCGGTGCCCTGGCCGGCTACTACGGCGGGATCCTGGACTCGGTGATCGCCCGCTTGGTCGACATCGTCTTCGCCTTGCCGTTGGTGCTCGGCGCGCTCGTGGTGATGCAGTCGCCGCTGTTCCGGGAGAACCGGACGGTCTGGACGGTGGCCATGATCCTGGCGGTCTTCGGCTGGCCGCAAATCGCCCGGATCACCCGGGCCGCAACCCTGGAAATCCGGAATGCGGACTTCGTGGTGGCGGCCCGCTCGCTCGGGATTTCGCCGTTCGGCGCCTTGATCCGGCACGTGGTGCCGAATGCGATCGCCCCAGTGATCGTGATCGCCACCGTCTCCCTGGGCACGTTCATCGTGGCCGAGGCGACGCTGTCCTTCCTGGGCATCGGCCTGCCAGGAACCACGATGTCCTGGGGCAATGACATTTCCGCGGCCCAAGCATCGATCCGGACCAATCCGGAAATCCTGATCTACCCGGCCGTCGCGCTCTCAATCACCGTGCTGAGCTTCATCATGCTCGGCGACGCGGTCCGCGATGCACTGGACCCGAAGGCGAGGAAACGATGAGCAGCAACCCAGAAAGCTCAGAGAACATCAGCAATCCCCGGCTCGATGAAGTACAGATCACCGAGCCCGGAGCCGAGGACAAGCCCTTGCTGGAGATCCGGGACTTGGAGATCACCTTCAACACCGCTACCGGCAAGTCCAAAGGCGTCCGGAATGCCAGCCTCACCGTGATGCCGGGCCAGACCGTGGCCATCGTCGGCGAATCGGGTTCCGGCAAGTCCACCACCGCTTTGGCGGCGATCGGGCTGCTGGCCAACAACGGCTCGGTCACCGGCGGAAAGATCATTTTCGACGGCGAGGACATCACCGATGCGAACGAGAAGCGGATCACCCAGCTCCGTGGCAACTCGATCGGCATGGTCCCGCAGGATCCGATGTCCAACCTCAACCCGGTGTGGAAGATCGGTTTCCAGGTCAAGGAGACCTTGAAAGCCAATGGGCTTCCGGCCACTGACGCGGACGTCACCCGAGTGCTCACCCAAGCCGGCCTGCCGGACGCCGCACGGCGCGCCAAGCAGTATCCGCACGAGGTCTCCGGCGGCATGCGGCAACGCGCGCTGATCGCGATCGGACTGTCCTGCCAGCCCCGGCTGCTGATCGCGGATGAGCCGACGTCGGCCCTCGACGTCACGGTGCAACGGCAGATCCTGGACCATCTGGAAAAGATGACCAAGGAACTCAACACCGCGGTGCTCCTGATCACGCACGACCTCGGCCTGGCCGCGGAACGTGCGGAAAAGGTCGTCGTGATGTACCGCGGCCAAGTCGTGGAATCCGGACCGGCCCTCGAGCTGTTGCGGAATCCGCAGCACCCGTACACCAAACGGTTGGTGGAATCGGCGCCGTCCCTGGCTTCACGACGGATCCAGGTGGCGCACGAAGCCGGGATCGAAGCGAAAGAGGTCCTGGCGGCCGACGTCGATCCCCAAGCGCCGGATTTGTTGCAGGTCCGCGACCTCACCAAGGTGTACAAGCTCCGCTCCGGCGGACTGGGCCGGTCGGTCGATTTCACCGCGGTGGACCAGGTCAGCTTCTCGATTGCCAAAGGCACCACGACGGCGGTCGTGGGCGAATCCGGTTCCGGCAAGTCCACGGTGGCCAAGATGATCCTGGGCCTGGAGAAGCCGACCAGCGGCTCGATCTTGTTCGACAATGTCGACTCGGCCGGGCTCAAGGGTTCGGACTGGTTCAAATTCCGGCGACGCGTGCAACCGATCTTCCAAGATCCCTACGGTTCGCTCGACCCGATGTTCAACATCTACCGGACCATCGAGGAGCCACTCCGGGTGCACCGGATCGGCGACAAGAAGAGCCGGGAAAAGAAGGTCCGTGAGCTGCTCGACGCAGTCTCGCTGCCTGCTTCGATGATGCGCCGTTTCCCGAACGAACTCTCCGGAGGGCAGCGGCAACGCGTAGCCATCGCCCGGGCCTTGGCCCTGGACCCGGAAGTGGTGATCTGCGACGAAGCGGTGTCCGCGCTGGACGTGTTGGTCCAGGCACAGGTGCTGAACCTGTTGGCGAATCTGCAATCGGAACTCGGCCTGACCTACTTGTTCATCACGCACGACCTCGCCGTGGTGCGCCAGATCGCGGACAACGTCTGCGTGATGGAAAGCGGCAAGCTGGTGGAAACCGGAACCACGAACTCCGTGTTCGACAATCCGCAGACCGAATACACCGAGAAGTTGCTGGCCGCGATCCCGGGCCGTGACTTGGAGTTGCATTCCGCCTGACCGCACTGGTCGGTCTGACCGCACTGGCCATCTGATTGCAATGGCCGGTCAGGGCCAGTGGACCTGACCGGCAAAACAATGGCCCCCGCCTTCCGGCGGGGGCCATTGTTTTCGGGCAAGTTCAGTCTTTTTTGAAGACGCCCTTGATCTTGTCTCCGACATCCGAAGCGACGTCCTTGATCTTCTCGCCGACGTCCTTCAGGCCGGCCTCGCCCTGATCGGCGACGCCCTCGGCCTGCAAATCCTTGTTGTCCGTGGCCTCGCCGATTTTTTCCTTGGCTTGACCAGCGAGGTCTTGTGCCTTGTTCTCTGCCTTGTCGAAAATACCCATGGTGTCTTTTCCTCTCGCATTAGAACGTGGCCCTGATGGACCCTCCGGCCTTTTGGGCCGTGGTCTCCGACCCTACGCGCTATTCCGGCATAACTGAACAGATCACGCTCTGCGTGAACACACCGCAACAACGCGCAATCCGGCTCAGCGGCGCGACCTCGCCTCGGCGGATTAGCGCCATTGCTGGTTGGCAGCGCCGGAACAGGTCCAGACTTTCACTGCGGAACCGGCGGCGGTCGCATTGTCCATCACGTCCAGGCAGAGCCCTGAGGAGACCGAGACGATCGTGCCGTCGCTCTTGAGCGTCCACTTCTGGTTCGCACCGCCGTTGCAACTCCAGATGCCGACCGGGGAACCCGGTGCCGTCTTGTTGTCGAAAAGGTCCAGGCACTTTCCGCCGTTGAAATCCTTTAACTCGCCGGCGCTGGAGGGATTCCACAACTGGCTGGCCGCTCCGATGCAGTCACCGATGTTCGCCGTCGCCCCGTTGTTCGCGCTCTGCCCGGCGACATCGAGGCAGCGGCCCGAAGCGACTCCGGTCAAGCTGGAACCGGAGTTCGCGACATTGGTTTCCTGGAGACTGATCGTCTGGCTCTGCGGGGTGCTGGTATCCGGCGTCGTGCCTGCGGTTTTGGTCCAGTTCCGGTAGGGGCTAGTCTGCGCTTTGACCTCGCCGAGGCTGATCACCAAGCCGCTGTAGCGGTTGATGATCCGGTAGCTGTTGCTCTGCCCGGTTCCCGCTTGGACGAACCACTGCTGGCCGACGTTCCCGGCGGTGACCGTGCCGACCACCGGGGTGCTGCCCCATGCCCGATTGGCCGGCGTCGCCGGTACGCCGAGCGCCAGGCCGGAGCCGGCGTTCGTGATCGTGTAGGAGCCGTCGCCATTGCCTTTGAACTTCCATGCCTCCGACGCCGCCCCGCTGGCTGTCGGGACGACCGCCGTCGAAGCCGTGCCGCTTTGGCTGAGCAGCTTCCCGGAAGCCGAGCTGATCAGGTACGCCTTGGCCGGATCCACCACCGGGGCCGCCGGTGCGCTCGAACCGATCGTCACATCGAGGTATTCGCCACCGGCCTGATTTCCGTTCGCGTTCTTGGAACAGCTGATCGAGCAGTACGAACGGAAGGTCTTGCCGAGGATGTTCCCGGTGGTACCAGTGGCCGAATCGACCATCCAGCGGTACCAGGACGACGTCGAATAGTTGGGCGTGCTGCCCAGATCAACCCATTGCTGGGTGGCCAGGTCTTTGGTGCCGTAGAAGCGCAACGGCTTGATGCCGTCGGTCTCCGGAGTGCCGATGTACATGCCCAAGTAGGCATTGTAGGAAACGTTCATCACAAACAGATCGGTGCTCTTCAAGAGTTTGCCCGCGGCTACCTGCTGGTTGATGGTTCCGGTGTTTGCCGGGTCGTAGTCCTGCGCGGTCGGCACGTAGCCGTCCGGATAACTGCTGGACACCGAGACGATGTTGCTTTCTTTTCCACCCAGACCGGGGGTCTGCCACTGGCCCTCGAAGTACTTCTGCCAGGACCCCGGCGCCATCTTCTGCGAAATCGGCGCGCGGGCCACATGCTCCATGAAGCCGCCCCAGCCGCCGGTCTTGTTCACCACGCGCGAGCCGTAGTAGACGTAGAAATAGCCCGAGGCGGTATCCACCAGCAGGCGCTGGTCGCCATCGCCGTAGTAGTAGGTCTGGTTCGGGAATGCCGCGGTGTCGCCCCGAGTGGTGCTGTACGGCGACGTGATCACTTTGTCCTTGATCGTCCAGGTCTTGCCCTGATCCGAAGAAACCGCGTAATCGATCGCATCGTAATGCAAACCGTCGCCGAAGGGCGAAGGCGTGAATTCGTTGTGCACCAGGCCGTACCAATCGCCGGAATCCGGATCCACCCAGACGCTGGAGAGGTCGCAGTAGTTGCGCTGCGAGTAACTTGCATTGTTCGGGGCATAGGTCGAGGTGAGTCCGGTCGGGCTGTTGTTGCAGCGCCAGGTGGTGTCGTTGTTCTTGTCCTGTGCGTTCGCCGGATTGACCGCGTTGCTGATCGGCGATTTCTTCGCATTGTCGAAATTGGTCCCGGTGTAGAACTCCCATTGGCGCGGGTTCGAGCTGAGGTCGGCCCCGTAGAGCGCCGCCGACTGCTGGAAGTAGAACGTCCCATCCTTGTCGATGAACGGATTGGCCGGGGTATCGGTCGGATAAGCATAGGACTTGGTCGGCCCACTGGTGATCGTGTAGCTGTCGGCAGCTTGGGCTTGCGCCGGCAACAGCGCCACACCCAGACACGCCGCCGCTATGCCGGCCAACACCGAGCGTGCTTTGTGGATCTTCATTGAATCCCCTCTCGCGGCGGCAAACCTCACAACGCCGAACAGTACTCAACAGAATATGACACAAAATGATTCATTATGTGTGATTAAGATCATGAGTGATCAAAGTGCCTTAAGCAAGCTTTGTCGGAACTTTTCCTTTCCGTCCGGTCGCCCGGAATGCCGATTCGGCCGTGGACTAGGCTCGATGCATGACTGAAGTTCGCTCCGCAGAAACCTTCGACGTGATCGTGATCGGCGCCGGTCCGGTCGGTGAAAATGTGGCCGACCGGGTGGTCAAAGGCGGATTGTCCGCATTGCTGATCGAGTCCGAATTGGTGGGCGGCGAATGCTCCTACTGGGCCTGCATGCCCTCGAAGGCGTTGATCCGCCCGGCGACGGCGTTGCGGGCTGCCCGTGACCTCGCGGGCTCCCGCGAGGCGATCAGCGGCGAACTGAATGTTGCCGCAGTGCTGCAGCGGCGGAATTCCTTCGCCGCGAATTGGCAAGACCAGGGCCAAGCCGATTGGGTCAGCGCCGCGGGTATTGCCTTGATGCGCGGAAGAGCCTGGCTGACCGGACGGCTCAGCGTCGAAATCTCCGCACCGGACTCCGGCACCCATCTGGCCCAAGCCCGGCACGCGGTCGTGCTGGCCACCGGCTCGGTGCCGAATCTGCCGCCCATCGACGGTTTGGCCGGCCTGGACTTCTGGGGCACCCGGGAGGCGACCAGCGCAGCGTCGATCCCGGAAAGCCTCGCGGTACTCGGCGGCGGCGTCGCCGGCACCGAGTTGGCCCAGATCTACAGCCGGCTGGGCGCCCGAGTCAGCCAGTTGGTACGCGGCGAGCTGCTTTCGAACCTTCCCGCTCCGGCCCGCGAATTGGTCCGCGATGCGCTGCGCGCGGACGGCGTCCAACTGCGGGAGCACACCAGCCCGCAACGCATTCGCCGGGACTCCGCCGGATTCCATCTCGAGCTCGACGGCGAGACCGTCGTCGCGGACCAGCTGCTGGTCGCCACCGGCCGGACCCCGGCGACCGGGGATGTGGGACTGGCCGAGCTCGGCCTGGACGGCCTGTTCTCGGACCGGGGCAAGCTGATCACCGACCAGAGCGGCCGGGTTGCCGGAACCGATTGGCTGTACGCGGTCGGCGACGCTGCCGGCAAAGTCCTGCTGACCCATCAGGGAAAGTATGAAGCCCGGATCACCGGCGATGCGATTGCCGCGGCAGCCAAGGGCGGCTTCGGCGGAGCCGCCGAACCGTGGAGCAAGTTCGCCCAGACCGCCGACCAATACGCCGTGCCCAGCGTGATCTTCACCGATCCCGAGGTGGCCACCGTCGGCCGGAGCGCGACTCAGGCCGAAGCCGACGGCGTCGTGGTCGATGAAGTCTCGTTGCCGATTGCGGTAGCCGGGTCCAGCCTTTACGCGGACGGTTACCGGGGCTGGGCGCAGCTGCTGATCGACCGCGACCGGCAGGTCCTCGTGGGGGCGACGTTCGTCGGCCCGGACGTCGCCGAGCTGCTCCATTCGGCGACCGTCGCGATCGTCGGCGAGGTGCCGCTGCATCGGCTTTGGCATGCTGTGCCGGCCTATCCGACCATCAGCGAAGTCTGGTTGCGGCTGCTGGAGAAGCTGGGCCTCTAGGCGGAAAATCCGTCCTGCGCCAGATGCAGGATCGGGAACGGATTGCCGTCCGGATCAGTCTCCGAACGGCCGGTCTGCCGGAAGCCCACCCTGCGGTAAAAGGTGCAAGCGCCAGGGTTCTGCTCGTTGACGTCGACCGCCAGCGGGCCCAGCCGTTCCGCCAGGAACTCGACCAGGGAACGGCCGATCCCCTGCCCGTGGGCTTGCGGGCTGACGAACAGCATTTCCATTTTCGTTCCGTCCAGGCCGGCGAAGCCGATCAGGGCGCCGCCGTCCGATTCAACTGCCCAGACCTGCAAGCCCGGCAGGTATTCGTTGCGGACCTTCGGCTCCCAGGCATCGATCTGCTCAGCGCTGACGAAATCGTGGGTGCGCTCCACGGCATCCCGCCAGATCGCCGTCAACTCGGCGAAATCGGCATGCTTTGCTGGTCTGATCACGGGCATATTGCCATAGTACGATGCGCCGACGGCGGTTGGCACGGGCATCCCGAGCGGACTCGGCGGCCGAATTGCCGGCCTGAACCGCCGAAGCGGCGCCCGAGTCCGTCGCGGATGTCCGCATATTTCTATTTGAACTGACCGGTCAGTTCAGTTAGAGTGGAGCAAGACATTGTTCCACTGGAAGGCCCCCACCGTGCTGATAGCGCAGCAACTCAGAGTCAAAGGCCGGCATTACGACCTCGTGCCGCCGACCTCGCTGCAGGCGTCGAGCGGCTCCTTGCTCCTCGTCGCCGGGGAATTGCAGCCGCAGCGCACCGCACTCGCCCTGACACTCAGCGCCCGGATGAAACCCAGCGATGGCAAGATCAGCTGGGACCGGAGCTCCAATCTGGGCCATTTGCGCAGACGCAGTGCGTTGATCGACTCCCCCGGCGTCAATGAGCCGGAGCAGCATCTGAGCGTCAAAGACCTGGTCACCGAAGACCTGGCCCTGCTGCCGCGACGCTACCGCGGGATCCGGCGCGGTGCCGACTGGATCAAGGTGAACGCCTTTGAAGACATCGCCGACGTCTGGGTGGATGAAGTCCCGGCGGCGCGCCGGCTCGGGCTGCTCTGCGCTTTGGCACTGGCCAATCCGGAAGTCGATCTGCTGCTGGTCGATTCGCCGGACCGGCACTGTTCCGACCCCGCCGACTGGTTGCCGCAGCTGGAGGCCCTCGCCCAAGATCCAGGCCGGCCGTTGTGCATCCTGGCAACGGTCACCGCAGTCCCGGAACAGTGGACCGGAGCAGTCGTCCGCTTGGCCAATCCGACGCTGCCCGCCGCGGAGCCAGAAACCCGAGCATTAGAAGTCGAAGAATCGCAGGACAACTCATGACCGTTTTCCGCTTGGCCCTCTCCGAGCTCAAAAGGATGACCGGCGGGCGACTGCCGAAACTCACCATCCTGGCGATGACCCTGGTCCCGCTGCTCTACGGCGCGGTCTACCTGTATGCGAACTGGGATCCCTACGGAAACCTGAACCAGGTCACCGCGGCGATCGTGGTCGACGACCGCGGCACCACCACCTCGGACGGCAAGGAGCTCAAGGTCGGCGAGCAGGTCGCGCAGAACTTGGTCGACGGCAAGAAGTTCAATTGGGTGGTCGTCGATTCGGATCAGAAGGCCGATGCCGGCGTGGCCGACGGCAGCTATTCCTTCGCGCTGAAGATCCCGCAGGACTTCTCCGCGAACCTGGCCTCGCCGTCGAACTTCGATTCGGCCAAGCAGGCCATCCTCAAGGTCACCACGAACGACGCCAACAACTACCTGCTCTCCACCATCGTGGACAAAGTGACTACCCAGGTGCACGCCTCGGTGGCCAAACAGGTCGGCGAAACCACCGCCAACCAGCTGCTCACCGGCTACGGCACGATTCATGCGCAGATCAGCAAAGCGGCCGACGGCGCGCAACAGCTCTCCGGCGGCGCCAACTCCCTGCGCGACGGCATTGCGCAGCTGCGCGACGGCGTCGTCCAACTGCATGCCGGGAGCACCGAGCTCGCCAACGGAGCCGGTCAGCTCGCCGAGGGGCAGGGCAAGCTCGCGGCCGGAGCCGAGCAACTCAGCGGCGGCGCCAACCAGCTCTCCAGCGGACTGGCCGAACTCAAAAACAAAACCTCCGGGCTGCCCGCCGCCACGCAACAACTCTCCGACGGCGCGGCCCAAGTAGCCGCCGGCAATGCCCAGCTCAACAGCAAAGTGCAGTCCGCCGTCGGCAGTCTCGCACAGCTGGACCAGGGCGCGACGCAAGCGGTCAAAGACCAGCTGGACGCGCTGCAGAACAACGGAGTCATCACTGCAGACCAGCGCCAGAAGATCGAGGCGGCACTGCAGAGCTCCGCGCTGAACACTGCGATCAAGGACGCCAAAACCAAAATCACCACCGATGCCGCGGACGTGCAGCGGCTCGCGGACGGCTCGCAAGCGGTGGCCAACGGCGCAGCCACCCTGGCCGCGGCAACTCCGGCGCTGTCCGGCGCGATCGGCCAGGCGAACGACGGCGCAGCCCGGCTGGCCGCGGGAGCCGGCACCCTGGCCAGTTCGCAGCAGCAAGCGGTGGCCGGCGCCAACAAGCTCGCGGCAGGGGCCAGGTCCCTGGACGATGGCGCCGCCAAGCTCGACGACGGCTCCGCGAAACTCGCCGACGGCGCGAACGCCCTGGCCGACGGCGCGAACACCCTGGCCACCCAGCTGTCCGCCGGGGTGAACCAGATTCCGAATCCGGACGAGGCCGCAAAAGCAAATGCCTCGAAGGTGATCGGCGATCCGATCGCGATCGATTCGCTCGCGCAGACCAAGGCGGCCAACTACGGCGCCGGCCTGGCCCCGTTCTTCCTGGTCCTGGCGCTGTGGGTGGGCGCCTTCATCCTGATGCAGACCATGCGGCCATTGACCCAGCGGGCGCTGGCCTCGAACGCGCCGGCCTGGAAGATCGCGATCGGCGGCTGGTTGCCGTTCCTGACCGTCTCGGTGGTGCAAGCGGTCGTGCTCTATTCGGTCGTCCACTTCGGCCTGGGCCTGGAACCCAGCTACCCGGGCTGGACCCTGGTGCTGTTGCTGCTGGCATCGATGGCATTCACCGCCCTGATCCAGGGCATCGTGGCGCTGCTCGGCTCCTCCGGCAAGTTCGTGGTGCTGATCCTGCTGGTGCTGCAACTGGTCGCTTCAGGAGGCACATTCCCCTGGCAGACCACGCCGGAACCGCTGCACGCGCTGCATCAGATCCTGCCCATGGGGCACGTCGTCGACGGCATGCGGATCCTGATCTACGGTGCGGATCTGAGCCGGATCGTGCCGATTATCCTGGGCTTGGTGGGCTACACCCTGTTCGGCTTGCTGCTTTCCTACCTGGCGGCACGGAAACACAAGTTCTGGACCCTGAAGACGCTGCAGCCGGAGATCGCGGTATGAGCGGGGAGGCCAACACCATGAAGCGCCCGGAACGGACCATGATCACCCGGCAAAAGCTGTTCGAGGCTTCCATGCAGCTGATCGGCGAGCGCGGCCCCGCCGAAGTCACCGTCGACGAAATCGCGGCCGCAGCCGGGGTGTCCAAAGGAACCGTGTACTACAACTTCGGCTCCAAGTCGGAGTTGATCGCCCAGCTGCTCGAATACGGCGTGCAGTTGCTCGAGGAACGGCTGGCTCCCGACGAGTCGCTGCCCTCGCTGCAGGCGCTGGAATCGGTACTGGGCAAAACCCTGGACTTCTTCTCGGAGTACCCGTCATTCACCCAGTTGCTGGTCTCCGAGATGTGGCGCACGCCCAGCGAATGGCGGGACACGCTCAGTTTGTTGCGCGAACGGCTGTTCAGCCTGGCCGGCCTGACCTTGGCCCGGGTTACCGCGGAACACGAGGTGCGCGACGATGTCGACCCGGAAATCATCGTCGGCATGACCCTGGGCGCCGCCCTGGTGATCGGTTTGGACCGGCAGGTCTTCCACCCGAACCGTCACCGGGAGGATGGGGTTCGCGCCCTGATGACCGTGATGCACGGTTACCTCAAAGCGCCTTCGGCCTGAAGTCCGGCGCCCCGCGCACGCCAACCGCACCGGCCGGCTGCTAACGGCTGCCGGCGGGCACCGCCGGTTCGGCCGAAACCGGCTCCGCTGCAGTCGGTGGGATCGCCCGGGGCTTGCGGCCGAAGCGGATCACCGCCGTCGCCACTCCGGCGAGCAGCAGGCCGCCGCCGACGAGTTCCGGAACGGTCGGTGCTTCATTGAGCACCAGCCAGGCCGAAGCGATGCCGATCACCGGAATGAGCAAGGTGAACGGTCCGACCACCGCGGACGAGTACTTGCCGAGCAGGTAGTTCCAGATGCCATAACCGACAATCGTGGAAATGAACGCGGTGTAGAGCGCCCCGAGCACCGCCGGCAGTGCGATGTGGCTCAAGGCGAAGCCGATCCGCTCGGGACCTTCGAGGAAGAACGAAAGCGCGAACATCGGCACCGGCACCACCGCCGCGGTCCAGACCACCAGGCTCAACCCCGAGGTCCCGACCTTGGAATCTTTCAGCACCTGCCGTGAGATGACATTGCCGATCGACCAGGACAACGCCGCAGCCAGGCCCAGAATGAACGGCAGGATCGGGGCCACCTGGGCCCTGCCGACGCCGACCACCACCAGGCCGACGATGCCCAGACCGATGCCGATCGATTGGCCCAGATTGGGCCGCTCCTTCACGAAGAGCATCGCGATGAGCACGGTCAGCAGCACTTGCGCTTGCAGCACCAAGGGCGCCAATCCGGTCGGCAGGCCCAAATGCATGGCCAAATACATCAGGCCGAATTGCCCGGCGTTGACCGCCATCCCCAAGGCCACGACCACCCGCCAGCCCACTTTGGGCGGTTTGACGAAGAAAATCAACGGGAAAATCACCAGGAGGAAGCGCAAGGCCACGGATAGCATCGGCGGGATGGATTGCAAGGTGGCATTGATCGCCAGGAAATTGACGCCCCAGATCAGGGCGACAAGTACGGCGAGGAGGGCATGCTTCGGCTTCATGATTCCACTGTGGCAGCAAAGTCGTTTAAGTAAAAGAAAATCTTTCGGCGCTTGACGATGTACCATTGCTTCATGATTGATGTCACGGCAGTCCGCGCCCTGGTGGCCGTCGAACAAAGCGGCTCGGTGGTCAAAGCAGCCGAATCCATGGGTTACAGCCCTTCTGCGATTTCGCAGCAGATCAAAAAGTTGGAAAAGCAGTCCGGCGTCGCGCTCCTGGAACGCTACGGTCGCGGAGTGCTGCTGACCGAACGCGGCAAGACCTTGGCCGAACGCGGCCGGCAGATCCTCGACGACGTCGAACTCCTCGAATCCACGCTCTTGGCCGATCCGAAGAAACCGGAGGGCACTTTACGGGTCGCCACGTTTTCCACCGCCAGCCGCGGCCTGGTGGCGCCGATCCTGAAAAAATTGGACGGCAGCGGCATCCGGCTCTCGATCATCGGCGAAGATCCGCGCGAAGCCGTGGACCGGGTTGCCACCGGGCAGGCTGATCTTGCCGTCGTGCACGACTGGCAATCCGTGCCGCTGGCCATTCCGGACCACCTGGAAGTCGAAAACCTCTGCCTGGACGACGCCGACGTCCTGGTCAACTCGGGGCATCGGCTGGCCGGCGCCGCCGAGGTCTTCCGGCGCGATCTGCTCGAGGAGGCCTGGATCAGCACACCTGCCGGCGCCATTTGCAGCGAAGCATTGATGCAGGTTTTCGCAGACCTGGGGCGGGTGCCCAACGTCCGGGCCTACGACCCGGATTTCTCCACCCATCTTGAATTCGTCTCGCTCGGCGTGGCGATAGCCCTGGTGCCGCAGCTCGGCCGGCCGACACTGCCGGAGAACGTGATCCCGATTTCAATCTCGGACATGTGCAACCAGCGCCAAGTGCAAATCGTCTACCGCAAGACCATGGCCGCCAGCCCGGCGATCCGGCACGTGGTGGAACTGCTGCACCACGCCGCGGAAAAGGTCTAAGCACACCCCGCAGCCCGACCCCGGGGCTAGCGCGGAACGACGAAGTCGGTCAGCCTGGCGTCTTGGCCGTCCAGCTCGGCCCAGGTCGACGAATGCTCCAGGACCGCGAAGGCCGACGTCGGGAACCGCTCCGCCAAGTCCAGGTAGGCCTCCTGGTCCGAATCCCGGGAGGCCAGACGCAATGCCACATCCTGCACCGTCGGGAAATGCGAAATCAGCAGCAGCGAAGTCACGGCTTCCGGGACGTGGTTGATCATCGCGAGCATCCGCGCCGCACCGCCGTCGTACAAATCGTCTTCGAGCTTCGGCGTGGGAGCCAAGTCGCCGAGTTCCTGGCAGACCCAGGTGCAGGTCTGCCGGGTGCGCAATGCCGAGGAACAGAGGATGAAGTCCGGGACCACGCCGTGCTGCAGCATCCAGCGGCCGGCCAAGGGCGCCTCGCGGTGGCCGCGGGCGGCCAACGGCCTTTCATGATCGGCCACGCCCCGCGGATAATCCGCTTTGGCATGGCGCATCAAGACCAACCGTTTGAGCTGATGAGTGCCGGAAACCATCCAGCCAGTCTATGGCTAGATCGAGTACTCCGGCGCGGCCCAGACAGTCACTTCGGGGTGCTCGTAGAAGCGGTAGCCCTCGCCGCGAACCGTGCGGACGGTATTCGCCAATCGCCCCAGCTTGGAACGGAGCCTACGGATGTGCACGTCGATGGTCCGTTCGTTCGGCACCTCTTCGGCATTGCGCCACAACCCGTCGAGCAATTCGTCGCGGCCTACCGTCCGGGTGCCGTTTTCCACCAGGTAGTTGAGCAGTTCGAATTCTTTGAAGGTCAGATTCAAGGTGTCGCCGTCCAAGTGGACTTCGCGCCGGGCCAGATCGATCAGCACACCGGCCGGGCGGGATTCCTGGGTCGGCAACGGGCGCGGCTCGTTGCGCTGCCGGGGGGCGACGGTCGGATCACCGAACGTGGACCGCACCACATCCAAGGCAGAACCGGGCGCGTCGGCCGGGGCGATCGCCACCGCCGCGTAGCTCTGCGCTTGCGGCACCAGCGACTGGGCGTAGGCCCGGATGTCTTGGGCGAGCTTCGCCAACGAAGTCCCGTTGGCCGCGGCCGCTTCCTCGTCGATGCCCAGGTAGAGCACGAAACCGTGCGCGACATTGTCTTGGCCAACCCCGCGAACAGCCTGATCCGCACCCGCCACGAGCGGCGTCGGCGCAGTCATCGGCTGCGTCTGCGGCACCGAGCGCAGCGTCCCGGCCGGCTGATAGCCGTGGCCGGCGGGGCCGCTCTGTCCGAAGGGCGAAATTCCGGTGCGGGAAACTTTATTGGCGTTGCGAACGGAGATGTGCACGTATCCGGGTGCAATTGACATGATCTGACCTCGTTGTGAAATGCCGATGTTCAGTGATCGGCTCGAATGCCTGACTTCGCTTGGTTTACCGCGAAGGGTGCCCGTCATTGGGCTGGCCGGATTGGCCGTTTGCCTGGAACTCTTCAGATGGTGAGGCTAGGCATGCATTCGACAACAGCACATGGTTCCATCGACGGGTACGTCAGACAGAGTCGCTGCGGCTGCAGATGCGCTTGAGTGGATCTTCACATATGAAGTGTGCAACGTAATAATCCGAACTTGCAAGTAACAATGACCCATTTCGTCCACATCCTGAGACATTTCAGCGATTTGTGAGGCAAGTCACAACCGATAGGTGTTCTGAATTTTATTCGATTGTTCGTGTCTTTTGATTAAAATCACCTGCAGTAGCTAGTGAAGTTGTCTGATTTTGTGAATTAAGTTCGGCTCCGGACCTTGTTGATTGCCGAGTCGCCGTTTCCGGCACCAGCCGTCAAGCCCGATCGGGCAGTCAACGTATCACTCTTTGAGCACCGGAGCTTTCCCGGGGCGTCAGCGCCGGTCAACCCGATTGCGGCCGGCTCGGGCACTCAACCGGCCATGAAATCGTTGGAGTGCTCATAGCACCGGCTGGCAGGGGATCCAGTCTGCTCGAGCCTAAACTTGTTTCACAGCTTGCACAGTAGATCTCCAGTCATCTCCAAGACCAATCATGTGAAACTGTCAGAAAGTTGAATTATGGCTACCACTCGATCATTCACCGAAAATCTGCCCCGGCTCAACCACCCGGATGGTTCACCGATCCGCGCTCTGGTGGTCGACGACGAGCCCAGCTTGGCCGAATTGATGTCAATGGGCCTGCAAATGGCCGGCTGGGACGTGCAAGTCGCCCACGACGGCAATGAGGCACTGAAGATCGCCCGGGAATACCGGCCCGATGTTTTGGTGCTCGACATCATGCTTCCCGGGTTCGACGGCGACGAACTGCTCGGCAAAATCCGGGTCTTCGCGCCGAACATCCCGGCGCTTTTCCTGACCGCGAAAGACGCGGTGCAGGACCGGGTGGCCGGGCTCACCGCAGGCGGCGACGTCTACGTCACCAAACCGTTCAGCATGGAAGAAGTCTTGCTCCGGCTGCACCGCATCGTGCAGCGCGCCGGCGTCACCGCCGAAGACTCCGCTGAAGTACGGGTGGGCGATCTGGTGCTCAACCACGACACCCGGCAGGTCACCCGGGGCAATGACGACGTCACGCTCACCGCGACCGAGTTCGAACTGCTGCGCTACCTGATGGAGAACCCGAAGCGCGTCATCAGCAAAACCCAGATCCTGGACCGGGTCTGGAATTACGACTTCGGCGGACAAGTCAACATCGTCGAGTTGTACATCTCCTACCTCCGCAAGAAGATCGAAGCGAATCACCCGCCGATGATCCACACGGTCCGCGGTGCAGGTTACATCCTCAAACCGGCTGATCAGTGAGTTCTGAGCAGGACCCCAAAGCTGTCGGCCCGGAACCGGCTCCCGAGCAGATTTCACCCGGCGGGCCGGTTCCGGAACCGCAAAACTCCACCCCGGCCGATTCCGACCACCTAGCCGGCAGTGCTTCCGGAGGCCCCGGCAGCCCGGCGAAGGGCGGCGACTCTGCCGGTTGGGCAGCCAAGTGGCGGCGCGAGCTTCCGGCTTGGGCCAGGCCGTCGCACTGGAACCTGCGGACCAAAATGGTTCTGGCCACGTTGTCCCTGCTGACCGCGATCTGCTTCATCGTCGGGCTGGTCTGCTACCTGACCATCAGCATCACTTTGAATGCGCAGTTGAACGCCTCGCTCACCGATGCTTCGGCACGGGTCACCGCCACCTACAAATTCGGCACTTCCATCGACAAGATCCCCGGGATCCGGCCGGGTACGATGTTCGCCGTGGTCCAGGACGGGGCGCTGCGCGGCAACCTGCAATACCTCACGAACCAGCCGGAGCAGACCGGCTCGTTTACTCTGTCCACCCGGGACCAGAACACCCTGCTCACGATCACCCCGTCGAAGGACGCGGTCGACCGCAAATTCGACTTTGGCACGGGCGAATTCCGGCTGTTGGCTAGAACCATGCCCGACGGCAACCTGGTGATCACCGGCCTGCCCACCGGGGATCTGCACGAAACCCAAGCGGCACTGCTGCTGACCATCGTGCTGGTTTCCGCCTCCGGTCTGATCGCCATGGGACTGGTCGGCGCGGTGATCATCCGCCGCGCCATGGCGCCGTTGGACAAACTCGCCGCCGTGGCAACCAGAGTCTCCCAGCTCCCGCTCGACGAAGGCGAGGTCAAACTCGCCGAGCGGGTCCCGCCGTCGGCCGCCAACAACTTCACCGAAATCGGCACCGTGGGCCTGGCGCTCAACCGGATGCTGGACAACGTCGCTTTCGCGCTGCAATCGCGCCAGCGCAGCGAAACCAAGGTGCGCCAGTTCGTCGCCGATGCCAGCCATGAACTCCGGACCCCGCTGACCGCGATCCGCGGTTACACCGAGATGCTCAAGATGACCGAGGATCTGAGCCCGTCCGGCGAGAAGTCATTGTCCCGAGTGGAATCCCAGTCCAAACGCATGGGTGCCATGGTGGAGGATCTGCTCACCCTGGCCCGGCTCGACGAAGGCAAGCCGCTGGAGTTGAAAGACACCGAGATGACCCAGTTGGTGGTCGAGACCGTGAACGACATGAAGGTCGCGATCACGGACCACAATTGGCGGCTCGACCTGCCCAGCGATCCGTTCATCATCAAGGCCGACGCCGGAGCGATCCGCCAGGTGCTGCTCAACCTGCTCTCCAATGCGGCCAAACACACGGATGCCGGAACCACGGTGACCACGAGCTTGAAGCTGGTGGAAGGGGATCTGCTCCGGCTCACCGTGGCGGACAACGGTCCAGGCATCCCGGAGGAATTCCAGGCGGCGATCTTCGACCGGTTCTCCCGGGTCGATGCCGCCCGTTCCGGCCATGACGGCACCACCGGGCTGGGCCTGTCGATCGTGCAGGCCATCGTCCAGGCGCACGGGGGGCGGATTTCACTGCGGTCGGTGCCCGGCAAAACCGAGTTCATGGTGGACCTGCCGCGCAAACGTTGAGTTTGCCCGGATCCGATCCGCGAACCTCACCCTTTGGCTGCCCGGCCCAGCTTCAGGCCAGGCAGCACGGCGGCGAACTGCGCCCGCAACGAGGTGTGGTTCCGGTGCCGCAGGATCAGCAAGGCCGCGATGCCGGCCAGCAGGGCGGCGACTCCGCCGACGATGAGCGAGAACCGGGGGCCGAGCACGGTGCCCACCCAGCCGATCAGCGGCGCTCCGATCGGCGTGCCGCCCTGCATCACCGCCATGTACACCGCCAAAACCCGGCCGCGGAATGCCGGATCGGTGGTCAGCTGCACCGTGGTGTTGCAGAGGTTCAGAAAGGTCATCGCGGCGAGGCCGATCGGAATCAAAGCGAGCGCGAAGAGCCAGAAACTCGGTGCGAAAGCAGCCACGATGGTGAAGCTGCCGGTGGCCAGAGCAGCTGCGACGATGTACGCCATGCGGACGCTTTTGCGCCGCGCGGCGATCAACGTCGCGGCCAGCGTGCCCACCGCCATCACGGTACCGAGCAGGCCGTATTCGCCTGGCCCCTGGTTGAAGACCGCGGTGGCCATCAAGGCATTGGTGATCTGGAAGTTCATGGTCAGCGTAGCCACCAGGCTGACCAGAATCATGATCATCAGCAGGTCCGGGCGCTGTTTGATGTAGCGCAGGCCTTCGCGGATCTGCCCTTTGCCGCGTGGTGCTTTGGCCGAGGGGTGCAGTTCTGCCGGGCGCATCTTGGCCAGCGAGATGATCACCGCGCCGAAGCTCGCCGCGTTGATCAGGAAGGCCGGGCCGGTGCCCAACCAGGCGATCAGCAGGCCGGCCAGACCGGGGCCGGCCAAACGGGCCAGATTGAACGAAGTCGCATTGAGCGCGACGGCATTGGGCACGTCCGGGGCCTCGACCACTTCGGAGACGAAAGCCTGGCGCGACGGGGCGTCGATCGCGCTGCCGACGCCGAGCAGCAGCGCGAGCAAGTAGACGTGCCACAGCTGCACGGTATTGGTGACCACCAGGAGGCCCAAGATCAAAGCGCAGGAACCCATCGCGGTTTGGGTGATCAGGAGGATTTTCCGCTTCGAGTAACGGTCACCAAGCAAGCCGGCCCAGGGTCCGAGGATCAGGATCGGCAGGAACTGCAAACCGGTGGTGATGCCGACCGCGGTTCCCGAATGGTCGGTCAGCACCGTGAGCACGAGCCAGTCCTGGGCGACCCGCTGCATCCACGTGCCGATATTGGACACCAGGGCGCCGGTGACCCATAACCGGTAGTTGAAGACCTTCATCGCGCTGAACATGCGGGTCATTCGGCAACTCCGGTCATTTGGCGGCCATTTTCTGCAATATCTCCGCTGCTTCCCGTAACGTCTTGCGCTCCTCATTGCTCAGTTTGGCCAGCCGCTTTTCCAGCCACTCGTTCCGGCGTTGCCGGGTGTCGGTCAGCACTTCGCGGCCGGCCGCGGTCAGCTCCGCAAGCACTTGCCGTCCGTCGCTGGGGTGCGGCAAACGGTTGACCAGCCCGGCTGCTTCGAGTCCGTTGACCGTGCGGGTCATCGACGGTGCTTGGACGTGTTCGGCATCCGCCAGTTCGCGCAAAGTCAGCGGGCCGTGGCCCAGCAGGGCGAGCACGGTGAACTGGCCCGCGGTGACCGATTCCGTCGTGGCTTCCACCCGGAGCCTGCGTGACGTGCGCATGATCGCCATCCGCAGTTCCACCGCGAGCGAGGCGCTTTTCTTCCTGGCTTCCATATTTACTTAGCATAGGTCATTAGCTTTGCTAAGTAAATATGGAAGCCTTCCGCCTGTTACCGAAATGTGACTTCTCCGGCAACCTCACGTATCGTGTATTGAGTGCCAGCAACAGCAGGCACGGCCTCCGGGGGTTCGCCGAGCTCTGCCGCTACCGGATGGATCCAGCAATACCGGCAGAGACGGGGAAACCAATTTCGGCTGCCGATCCTGGGCGGCCTTGGGGTGAAGCCTTGAAATTCAAGGCCGGATGCTCTCCATCCGAATCCGACAGCTCACCTCGCAGGCAAAGAGAGAGGCACCACTACGTGACCACTTCGTCACGCCGCACGCTCGCGCGGCACGCCGCTTTGCCCGGTGAAAGCAACTCCGGACCGGCGCCGCGGAATTCTTCCGGTTCCAGCAGGGGACGCCGTCGTGCCACGCCGCAAAAAGGCACCTTGGGCCAGCTCTGGGACGCCACGCCGAAAGCTCCCGCCCAGCGCGTCGCCGCGGTAGCCGTGGCCGGCGTCATGGTCGCCGGCATCGCGACCACCGGCCAAGCCAACACCCCCGAACCTCAGGCGGTTTCAGAGAACGCCGCAGCTGCCGCGATCACCGCGAACGCCGCAGCAAACCTCGACTTCGCCCGAGTGGCCTCCAAGTCGATCCCGGCGGAAAAGAAGGCGGGCAGCACCACCGATGCCGCGTCCTCGGAAATCCAGGCGGTCAACGACCCCAAAGCAGCCCAGGCTTTCGCCGCCTCGCAGCTGGGCAGCTTCGGCTGGGATCAAAGCCAGATGTCCTGCTTGGTGTCACTGTGGACCCGCGAATCGGGTTGGCGGACCACTGCGGAGAACCCGTCGTCCTTGGCTTATGGCATCGCCCAGTCGCTGCCGGCCGAAAAGATGGCAACTACCGGCGCCGATTACCGGACCAATTACAAAACCCAGATCACTTGGGGCCTGGGCTACATCAAGCAGCGCTACGGCAGCCCCTGCGGAGCCTGGGGCAAATCGCAGGCGGTCGGCTGGTACTGAGCAGCCGATGCTTGAATCAACAGCGGTTGGCGCCACACGGCGCCAACCGCTGTTGATTTAATAGGTGATCTTCTGGCTCTTGAAGTTGTAGTACTCCGTTGACGGCTTGAGCCACAGGTACACCAGCGCAGCCACCGAAACGATCAGGGTCAGAATCCCGAAAATCATGTTTGCCAGGACCAGGGTGTGGTTGGCCGAATTCGAAATCAACGAGACCAACCCGCCGATGATGCCGATTGCCGCGAAAACCGTGGCCAGGATCCGAGCCCATTTCCGTCCGGCGTTGTTCGCCATGGCCATCCAGATCCACAAGCCGGTGCCCACCACGATGCCGAAGATCACGCCGACATAGGCGACGACCCGGGCGATCGTCGCCGCTGCCTCGTACTCGCGGGCACTCAGCTGCACGTCCGTGCTGTTCAGGCCCAGCTGAATTCCCAGCTCCACGGTGAACAGCCCGAAGATTCCGCCGATCAGAGCCAATGCGGCACCGACATACATCAACAGCACCGCGATCTTGATGCTCTGCGGCCGCTCCACCTCGGCCAGCTGCGGCGCCGTGTAGTTCCCCGGGTAGGCCGGGAACTGCGGCTGGCCGTAGGGCGCTTGGCTTTGCGGGGCGCCGTACGGAGCTTGCGGTTGCGGCGCAGCATAAGGCGGTTGCTGTTGCGGTTGGCCTTGCGGGCCCGGGTACGGCGGTTGCGCCTGGTTCACCGGCTGGCCATAGGCCGGCGGCTGCGGTTGGCCATAGGGCGGTTGGCCGGCAGGCTGCTGGCCATAAGGCGGCTGCGGAGCACCGTACGGTGGCTGACTTTGCTGCGGCTGACTCGGGGCTGCTTGATTCGGCTGCTCCGGTTCGCCGTTCTGCGGCTGATTCGCGGGTCCGGGTGGCACACTGGGGGGCTGGAATTGGTCCATATTCAGAGCATATCCCCGAACCGCGCAGCCGACTCGGACTTTCTGCAACACACAGCGGCAAAACAGCCCCGCCGATCCCGCTCAGAGCTGCAGCACATACCGTTGGAAGGGTACCCCGGTAACCTCGTGCGGAACCGGCTCGCCGGAAACCCGCCAACCCAAACTCTCGTACAGCCGTCGGGCTCCGGTGTTTCCAGGCAGCACCCGCAAATCCAAGTACTCATCGCCTTGCTCCCGGCGAAACTCGGCCAGCCCGAGCAGCAGAGACCGGCCTACTCCTTGCCGCTGCGCCCGGGGATCGATGCCGAGCAGGGCCAGGTGACTGCCCGGGCCTAGCGGCTCATGCGGCAGCGCCAGTACGAATCCGGTGATTCCGGAAGCGTCTTCGGCGATCAGGAAAGCGTTGACCTCGCCGTCGAACTTGGTTTTGCTCCGGAGGATCTGCGCCTCAAGCGCAGCACCGTCAGCGGCACTGCCGTCGCGCTGCAGCACCGCGGCACGCCATAGTTGCAGGCAGTGCCCGACGTCGGCCGCAGTGCCGGCGCGCATTCAGCCGACGACGCCGTAAAGCCGGTCGCCGGCGTCACCCAGGCCCGGGACGATATAGGCCTTGTCGTTGAGTCCTTCGTCGATCGAAGCCAGCACGATGGTCACGTTCGCGTCCTCGTGCTGTTCCCGGAGCGCCTCGATGCCTTCCGGCGCACCGAGCAGGCAAATGCAGGTGATGTCCATCGCGCCGCGGTCGAAGAGGAACTTGATCGCTTCGCGCAAGGTCGCACCGGTGGCCAGCATCGGATCCAGGACATACACCTGACGCCCGGTCAGGTCATCGGGCAGACGCTCGGCGTAAGTGATGGCCTCCAAGGTCTCTTCGTTCCGGGCCATGCCCAAAAAGCCGACTTCCGCCGTCGGCAGCAATCGGGTCATGCCCTCCAGCATGCCCAAACCGGCACGCAGGATCGGAACCACGAGCGGGGTGGGCTTGACCAGGCCGGTGCCCACCGTGCTGGTCACCGGGGTCTCGATCTGCACCGGCTCGACGCGCACCTCGCGGGTTGCCTCATAGGCGAGCAGCGTCACGAGCTCTTCGGTCAGCAACCGGAAAACCGGCGACGGAGTGTCTTTGTCCCGAAGGACGGTGAGTTTGTGGGCTACCAGGGGGTGGTCTACTACCAGAACGCGCATAGCTAAAAACTACCATTGACCAGTGGCTACGATTGAGTGTGCCCTCTGACTCCGTTCCCCCCGATTCCGCGCCGTCCGCCCGGCAACCGGCACGCGATGACTTCGACTCCTGGATGGGGCTCGCCTTGGCTGAAGCCGGCGCCGCCCTGGCCACGGCTGATGTGCCGATCGGGGCGCTGGTGCTGGACGCCTCGGGCAACGTCATCGGCCGGGGCCGGAACCGGCGCGAGGCCGACGGCGACCCCACCGCCCACGCGGAAGTTCTGGCGATCCGCGCGGCCGCGGCATCGATGGGTTCGTGGCGGTTGACCGGTTGCACCCTGGTGGTCACGCTGGAACCGTGCGCGATGTGCGCTGGAGCCGCAGTGCTCGCCCGGCTGCCCCGGGTGGTCTTCGGCGCCTGGGATGAGAAGGCCGGTGCCTCGGGGTCGGTTTTCGATATTCTGCGTGAGCCGCGGCTCAACCACTGGGTCGAAGTTTTCCCGGGTATCCGTGAAGCCGAATGCGCGCAGCTGCTGCGCGATTTCTTCGCCGGACAGCGCGCGGATTGAACCTTCCGGGCCGCTCCGCGGCGAGACAGTTGTTCCGGTCCTCCTGGCGGTTCGCCGTCGTCGGGCTGGCCAGCAATCTGCTCGGCTACCTGCTGTTCGTGGGCTTGTCGCTGCTGGGCGCTTCGGCTTTCGCTGCACTGACCGGGAGTTTCCTGTTGAGCATGGTGATCAGCTACTTCGGCAATCGCGGCTTCACTTTTGCGCACCAAGGCAGCTGGCGCAGCTCGGCGGCGAAGTTCCTCGCCGTGGCTGCCTTCGCCTACGGTTTCAACTTCGGCATCCTCTGGTTGTTCGTGCAGCTCTGGGGAATGCCGCAGATCGTGGTGCAATTCTTCGCGGTCGGCGCAGTGGCGCTGGGCACTTTCACGCTGATGCGGCTGTGGGTTTTCCCACGGAGTTCCGGCCCGGCTGGGCCGGCTGCGGACGGTAACGCGGACGCCTGAGCATCCGGGCAGCGGCGCCGACGATGGCCATCGTCCCGCTTCCGATGGGCTCAGCGCGCCGCGGCGCGCAAAGCATCGATTCGTTTCTGCCGGGAGGCCGGGGAATCCAGGCTGAACGAGCGGAAATCCGCCAAGTCTTCCCGGATGTAGCTTTCGACCTCGGCGATCCGCTGCTTCACCGCTGCGCTCGGCGTACGGAAGGTCCAGGCCACCAGTTCCGCGCGCGCCGGATCGTATTGCCAGAGGCCGATGATCTGCCCGCGGTCCAGAATCGGATGGTCCGGCAAGTCGGCCTGCAAAGCCAGTGACTTTTCACCCAGGATGGACTTGTCCCCGTCTGCCGCGTCGATCAGCTCGGCCGCGTTCCGCCGGAGCAGAGCGATGCCGTCGGTTCCGGCGAGCAACTGGATTTGCTCGTCTTGCGGTACCCGGAAGTCTCCGAAAGCGGCCCGGTCCTGCGGCAGCTGCCACTGGCCGTCCGTCTCGACCGCATCGAGCTCCGCGAGCGCGGCCTTCGTCTGTGCCACCGTGAACGAGGTGAACCATTGGCTTTGCTTCAAGGTGGCTCCGCCGGTCCAGGCCAGGTATTCCTGCAACATCCGGCTCCGTGCCAGCGCGTCACTGAGCCCACTGGGTTCCAGCCCCCACGCAGCGTAGGCGTAGCGCTGCTGGTCCAAGCGTCCGTTCAGCGGAACGCGGCGGATCCTGCCATCGGACTGCAGCACGCCCAATGCGGTAGGCAAGGTAGTGCTGGCGCCCTTGCGCTTGCCGGCCTCGCCCAGGTTCCGCACGGCCTCGCCCAGGAGCGCCTTGAGCTGCTTCGGGTCGAGCGGGCCCTTTGCCTGCAGCACCTGGAGCGCCGCTGCAATCAGCGCGTCCAGTTCCGCGGGTTCGACGCCGAGCTTCGCCAGGATCTTGACCGTCGCCTCGGCCGCGGGCTTGCCCAGCTGCAGGCCCCAGGCGAAATCTTCGGCCCCGAGCAGATAGGTGCAGCCGCGGACCACCGGGAGTTCATGCACGTGGAGCGCTTGGAGATCCGCATCGACGGCTTCGCGGCGGATGCCGGCCCGGGCGAACAAGCCCAGGTACGGGTTGGCGCCGCCGACTGATCGCGCCCAGCCGGTTTTGCCGAGGACCTCGGCCGCCGATGCCCCGGCCAGTGAACCGTCGAGGCCTTGTTTGGCCCAGGACCAGGCCCGGTGCTTAGGGGTGTTCATGGCGGTATTGTGCCACTGTTTTGGGTGGATGGGGTGACGTGCCGTAGAGTATTCGGGTTGGTGACGTGTCCGAGCGGCCGAAGGTGCAACACTCGAAATGTTGTTTAGGTGAGAGCCTAACGTGGGTTCAAATCCCACCGTCACCGCCACGAAGTTAGACGCAAAATCCCTTGCTGCGCACACGCGCAGCGGGGGATTTTGCTTTGCCGCCGCCTGCTGTGTTGCTGCTTCCACTGCGCCCGCTACTCACACGGTTGCCGCCTGTCCCGGCGGCTTTGGCCTGTAGCTGGCCCAGCAGCGCATTGCCGCCGGCGACGTAGACGACTTCAACGAGTTGGCTGGGTTGGCTGTTTAGGTCTGGGCCGCCGACCCGGTATTTTTGCTTGACCCCTAGTTCGTCCTCATCCTGCTCTGGCAAGTGGTCCAGGCGGATTTGGCTGAACCTGCCCTCCTTGAGCAGTTTGCGCCCGTCCGGCACGGTCGCGGTGTGCAGGTGCAGCTTGTGGACGTGCTCGAGCAGTCCAAACACGACCTCGAGCCGCTGGGTGGTCTTCCGCTCGTCGTACTGGCTTGCTGGATCAGCCCAGCGCTCTGGGTTATCTCCACGGCTAGCTTGTCCTGCCCTACCTTCAAATCTGCTGCAGGGATAGCGTCAGCCATATACGCCTCGATGAGTCTGTCTTTTTGGCGCTGCAGGATCACCAACCGTTTGATCTGCTGGGCGAGGAGTTACTGATCGCTGGTGGCTTCCTCTGCGATGACCCCCAGCGTTTCGTCGCGCATCTCAGCTACTAGCCCTGGGGTGAAGGCGAAGTTCTTCCACATCCGCTCGGCCTCCTCATCGACCTTGCCGACCTCGAAGTAGGGCAGGTCGCAAACCTGGCGGTTCATCCGTTTACCGGCGTGCCGTCCAAGGCAGAAGAAGTATGCCTAACTCACCAGCCTTGCCCCGCGAGATACCGTAGACCACCCGGCTCTCGCACGGACTAGCCAGTCCCGGTGCTTTCCGTTGAAACATGGTGAACGCATTGAAGGTACTCAGCCAAGGTGCGTAGTGTCTAGGTATGGAAGTTCAAGCGATCCTTCGCGTGGCAAACAACATTGCTCTGTCTGAACATGATGAAGCGCTGCGTGCGCTGCATATCCTTCGAGCCACCCTGGCCGCGGGGGTAGCCCAACTAACGCCAGAAGAGGCAAACCGTCGATTTTCCAGCATCTTCCCGAACGACAGTGAAACCGCTATCCGAGCAGCCTCTCCCGAGTTGCCGTTTAGCCCCAGGGTGGAGCGACTCGTCTCCACCCTGTCTCCGAGCAACCTCCAGGATTTACTCAGAAGCCTAGTGACGGATCCTGACTCGGGTGAAGTTGCGCACTTCTTGGACCTGGCTGAAGCCGAACAATTGGTCGTCAACGATGAAGTAGTTGAGATCGTGTACTACTTTCCCGAAGTAGAGCAGTACTTGGATCCGGAAACAATGACCGTGCAGACTCGTCAGCACGACCGTGCGGCGTTCAAAGCCTCAGAAGAAGCTAAATACGGGCTGAAATAGGTAAGAGAGCCGACCCGCGCATTAGGGCCGGCTCTCTTACTTCATCGAACTTAGTTGTTGGGCACGGAAAACGAGCCGTCACCGCCTGGGTCGCCGCCCCATGCCGGGTACCATCCCCAAGCACCGTAGCGGTAGACGCAGACAAAGCTGTTGCCGTTGTAACTGTAGTAAGCACCGTCGTTCTCCGGGCCGCAAGGCCCAGCGTATGCGGCCTGCATAATTGCCGGGCTCGGCGCCGGTGCGGCAGTTGCGACCGTCGCTCCTCCGGTCAAAAGAAGCCCCCCAATTGCAAGTGAGGCAAATGCTTTTGTTGCTGTCTTCACAAAATCTCCTTTTGATAATGATTATCGGTAAATGTGATATGTGATGAAACAATCTTGCATGGATTAACTTATCGAGAGTGAGCTAGCGTCCCCACTTGAATAGGCTGTGTTTGGACTGTGCCACGTGAATCGTTATGGTTTTGACCAAATCCGCCTAAACCTTTGCCACAGCCAACCTCTTGGAAATAGCTTCTGCAACGACCGAATCGCCTCCGCGTCGCGCTAAAAGCGAGACTGTCGATCCCACTAAATCGGATCGGCGCAGCAATACCAGGGAAGCCGGGCTGGTGAAATTGAGGCGAACGGTAGAGCCATCGGACACCTTGACGGTGCCAACGACGCGCTTCTCACAGGGCGCAGGGTCTGTCATACTCATGGGTAACCATCATGAATGAACTGACTAACCGAGAGCTTGCAACCACCATAATGCTTGGTGGAATTTCGCTGCTTTGCTTGCTCGTCCCGTCATTGCGCACACAAGTTCTGCCGGCGTTTGGTGACCTGCTCAAGGCCTTCATGGCCTGGAGAATCCAACTCATCCTGTGGCTGTATGTCGGATACATTGTTGGCATCCTGGCTCTGGCAAAGTTCGCTCATCTCTGGAGCTTTGATCTACTAAAAGACACGCTGATTATATTCTTTACTGTCATGTTTCCCCTTCTCTTCGGAGCGTTGGAGATTGGGAAAGGTTCAAAACTTGTCAGCGGGGTCCTGAAAGAGACGCTGGGGGTTGCGGCGTTGGTTGCGCTTTACCTCGGATTGGCCTCATTCCCTCTCTGGGGAGAACTCATTTGGCAACCGATAGTGACATTTTTGGTGCTACTGCAAGCAGTTTCGAATTCCCAAAATGGAACCGAAGCAGTTCGCAAGATTCTCAATGTCACTCTGGGAATCCTTGGTATCTGGCTTCTCATCTACACTACGAGCGAAGTCATCCAAACCTGGAGCCCTAATGAGCTGCCTGGTACGCTCCTGCAGCTTGCGCTGTCCGTTTGGCTGCCGGTTGCCATGCTGCCGTTCCTCTACGTTTTCGGCTTCTTGGCGAAATTTGGGTCATTGATGGCTCGCCTCCCGTTTGCCAATGGCCGTAAGCCCCTTCGATTTTCCGTCCGTCTGGGCATATTCATTGGCCTCAGGTTCAACTTGTTTTGGGTATCCAGGCTCAAGGGCGAGTGGAACAGTATCGGTCAAGCGACGGGCTTCAAAGACGCCCTGAAGCGGATGAAGTCGTATCGCGGTGACGTGAGGCGTATTGATACCGCTGAAGCGCAGCGCCTCAACAACTTGAAGGAGTTCGCTGACTCAGGGGCCACAGATGCCGCCGGGCTACAACTCGACCGGCGTGAGTTTGGGCCGACCAAGCGAGTCCTTGATGACCTCTATGTCAAACAACTTGGACAACATCGCTACCAACTTGGCCACTTTCTGCCGAATGCCGTGGACTTGCTATTGAGCCCGAAAGACCTGCCCAGTGAACCCGGAGTTCAGGGGGTCTTGAGGAAAGACAAACAGGCCTGGTATGCCTGGCGGCGCACGCCTGGTGGCCTGGTATTTGCAGTCGGTGGGAACCAGCAGGACATCTACGCTGATTGGAAGTACGCAGCTTCAAGTCCACCGAAAACCTTTCCTGGCCCAAACAATCCTGAGTGGACCAACACAACCGTTGGCGAGAGGCCACCGGAATGGGCTATGTCAGACGATCCAATAACTTCGCCACGTGATCCCAGACTGTAGGGTTCCAATGTTGTCTCACAAGGGCCGCCACGAGATTAGACGGAAAATCCCTTGCTGCGCACGCGCGCAGCAAGGGATTTTGCTTTGCCGCCGGTTCCCACGGAAACGTATCCGCCCACCGACCGCTGTTCCAGGACTGATCGAGCAGGATTCGGGCAAAGTGCCAAGAAACCACATGACCCCTTGTAAGGGACAATTTGTCATACTATTGTCATGACTTGACGACTATTTGGGCAACACCCACAGCTCACTCAGGGGGAGAGCGATGAGAATCGTAGTCAAAATTGTCACCTTCAGCTTGGCCTTTGGAGGCATATTCGCCATTCAGCAGCCCACGAATGCCATCGGGCTTGATGAACCCGGCTCTGTTCAGTCATCAAGCAGTGCAGCAGCGAATCCTTACGGTTCGGCTCAAACAAGGTCGCTCGACCGACGAGAATGGACTCCGGAGCGAATGCGCCAAGCCATACCTGCAGACCTTTTAGAACCAAACATCCTGGCGAAGCCATCACCCGGCAGCCCGACTTTCTCTCAAGACGAGCCGAAAGTACTGTCGTATCCCTTGGCCCCCAAAGCTTCGTCAACGTTCAGCGCAGCTCCCCAGCAACGCACCGCCGCCCCAGTGCCGCGCACCGTCGGAAGGCTCTTTTTCACCAACAGCGATGGCGTGGACCGTTCTTGCTCCGGCTCCACCATCAACAACAAGAATGGCAATCTCGTCATGACCGCCGGGCATTGTGTCCACGGCGGCAAAGGGAAAGGATGGAGCCGCAATATCGTCTTCGTCCCGGCGTATTACAACGGCTCCCGGCCCCTGGGCACCTGGTACTACCAAGACGTGGTGACCTTCAGCGCTTGGATCAACGACAGCGACTTTTACTACGACCAGGCCATGGTCAAAATGGCACCAAACGCCCAGGGGCGAAACATCATCAGCGTGGCCGGAGGAAACGGCCTCGTTTCCGGCAACTCAACCGTTCAGCCCAATACCAGGATCTGGGGATATCCAGCCGATCAGCCATACAACGGTCAGCGTCCCTACTATTGCGACGGCGACACCAATACCTACGCCTTCAACGCCAACGATTCGGCAATGAATTGCGATATGACCGGCGGCGCCAGCGGTGGCCCCTGGTTGAAGGACCGCGTCAACGACAATCTGGGTTACGTGTACGCGGTGACCTCGCGACGAACCTACTACGGCCGACCGCTGCTCCTTGCAGCGCCGAATTCTTCAGCAGTTTGGAACCTGTACAATTTCTGGCCATAGGCCGAGCGAGAGGTCGATCTCCGTGCAAAAACCAACCGGGCTGTCGCCCAGGAAGATCTGGCTCGCGGCCGCGGGCCTGGCCGTCCTCGGCGCAGTGCTGACCGGCGGGGCACTGGCGCAACGCCTCGGCGCGCCACCGTCGGAAGGCAACCCGGCGTCTCCGGTCACACCGCCACGGAGCTCAATACCCGACCCCAGCAACCTGGAAAGCTATTGGACCCAGGAGCGCATGAATAGCGTCAGCCCCGAGCCGCTTCGCGGTCCGTAGCGGCAGGTGCCGCTGCCAACGCGATTCCAGCCGGAACCTCTATGATCTATCCAATACCCGAGCAGTAGCCGAGTCGCGCACCGACCCCAGGAGAGCCAGTCATGGAGCAGAGCCAGAGCCCGGCGGGCCAGATTCTCAAACTTTGGAACCGGCTCCGCGACCGGCCAGGCGGCAAATGGCTGTTCACCCGGGGCGTGTGCTTCAAAGCTCCCTATTTCGGCAGCATTGCACCTTCGATCAGGGAACTGGAGCCAGGCAGGTGCGAGGTCCGGGCCAAAAACCGCCGCCGAGTGCACAACCACATCGGCACCTTTCACGCCATTGCGGCCTGCAATATGGCCGAACTGGCCGCCGGAGTGATGACCGACGCCACGGTTCCGCCGAGCCACCGTTGGATCCCCAAAGGCATGACCGTCAGCTATCTGGCAAAAGCCGAAACGGATCTCACCGCAACCGCGAAACTGGACTCGCTACCCGAGTTCGGCGACCTTCCCCAGGAAATCCTGGTTCCGGTCGACATCGTCGACACCTCGGGCAAAGCGGTGGTCCGGGCCGAAATCACCATGTATGTCTCGCCGCGCAAAAATCCCGGCTGAGCACCGATCAGCAACCCGTCGACAATTTACTGGTTGGTCCCCGAAAATACTGCGAACCAACCGTTTTGCCCCTGGTATTCGGCGTAAACGCATTGCGCCCAGGTCCGGGGCTTAAGTTTCGATTGGGCATAGGAAACGCATTCCTGCGAGGTGCCGAAAGGCGTGTTCTGATAGGTGATGACATCCCAATAATCCTTGGACACCTTGCCCGCATTGACCACTTGCACATCGGACCCGTTTGCCATGGCGGTGGGAGCCAAACCCAGTCCGGTCAGACCAATGACGCCGGCGAGGCCCACGATCGCCAACGGGCGGAGCTTCCGCTTGCTAACTGTAAGAATTCCCACACTAATCCCCTTAGCAGAATTATTTGCTGAAAATCTTTCAACATAAAAAGCATAACAGGGGAAATGTTATTGAAAACTTTAAATATTCACATGCGGCCGGCATTGTCTTAATTTCCAGTGAAATGTATAGTTCTCGGCCTCAAGTCACCTGGCAAAGGCCAATCCGCATCCCGGCAATTGACATCCCGACGTCGGACGCAGCTGGTCCGACTGTGCCGCCATTGCCGATGCCGATGCCGGCGTGTTAGCGTTGCCGCGATCGTGACACATAGCCAGGAGGTGAGACCCATGAAGGCAGTATCCCCAGTGGGCGCTCCCCTGCAGTCCACGATCGCGCGACCCGGCCAACGCGGCTAGTCGCCACCGGGAGCGCCGAATCGGCAATCCGCGAAAGGCGACTCCCATGAATCCGACATCTTCTTCAGTTCCGCCTACCCACTCGACCACCGGCCCCGAACACCCGGACAAGCGAGCCCTGGTGCTCGGCGGCGGCGGATCAACCGGCAACGCCTGGCTGATCGGCATCCTCGCCGGGCTCTTCGACGCCGGATTGGACGTGACCGCAGCCGATCTGACCATCGGCACCTCGGCCGGCTCGACGGCGGCAATCCAAATCGCCGGCGCACCCCTCGCCGAGCTGCTGACGGCCACGCTTGCCGCTCCGCCGGCTCGGACTGGCCCGGCCGGATCCGGCTCCCGGGGTGCCCCCGGCCGTCCGGTCGCGAACCACCTGGAACGAATCGGCAAGATCATCGCCTCCGCGAGCGACGCCGCCGACATGCGCCGCAGGATCGGTGCCGCCGCGCTTGAGCTGGATGCGGCGGCGGACGGCAGCTGGCAAGCCCAGTGGCGCAACACGGTCGCGGCCCGGCTTCCCGGGCAGAACTGGCCGGACCGGGAGATCCTGATCACCGCGGTCGAGGCCCGGAGCGGGCAATCCGCGGTCTTCGACCGGCACAGCGGGGTCGGCTTGGCCGATGCCGTGGCCGCCAGCTGCGCCAGCACCCTGCCCTACCGGATCGGCGACCGCCAGTACCTGGACGGCGGCTATCGACGCAACGAGAATGCCGATCTGGCCGCCGGGTACGGGCGGGTCCTGGTGTTCTCGCCCTTCAGCGGTAAAACGCTGCACCCCTTGGGCTGGGGAATGCAACTGGCAGCCCAGGCCGGCGAGCTCCGCGCGGGCGGCAGCAGTGTGGAAACGGTGTTCCCGGAGCCTGCGGCCGAGCAGCTGTTCGGCAGCAACGCGATGGATCTGTCGCTGCGTCCGGCCGCGGCAGCTGCCGGCTACCGGCAAGGCAGTTCGCTCGCCGGACCGCTCGGCGAATTCTGGCACTGAACTCGTACCGCGGTAGCAGATATCGCCGTCGGCGGATCGCTCCTATGATGAGACCGGATCAATCGACCAGTGGAGGGGAACCGAGTTCGTGGCAGGACAACGGAGCACCGAGCAGAAAACCAAAGCCCCCAGAATCGACGAGGTCGAGCTGCCCGAGCTCGAAACCGCCACGGAGCTGGAACCCCAGGCGCACGGCTTTCTGGAAGCGAAACTGCTGGACCGGCTGGATCTGACCGACCGGGATTTGACCGGCATTCAGTTCCTCGAATCGAAGTTGGACGGAGTCACCCTGCACGAGGCGAAGCTGAAATCCGCCACCTTCAAGGAGAGCGTGCTTTCCCGGATCAACGCTCCAGTATTCAGCGCACCCCGGGGACGCTGGAGCAACGTGCTGTTGGCGGATTCCCGGCTGGGCTCGGTGGAACTGTACGAGACCGGCTTCAGCTCGGTGCGTTTCGCGAACTGCAAACTCGGCTACATCAATTTGCGCGGCGCCAACCTCTTGGACGTGGTGTTCGACAACTGCAGCATCGACGAACTCGACTTGGGCAACGCGAAAGCCACCCGGGTCGCCTTTCCGGACACCCGGATCGGGAAACTGGACATCACCCACGCGGTGTTCCAGGATTTCGATTTGCGCGCGGCGGAGATCGCGGAACTGATCAGCGTGGAAGCCTTGGCCGGCAGCACCCTCTCCGAGCAGCAGGTGCTGTTCCTCGCCACCTCGCTCGCCAGGAACTTGGGCATCCGGGTCGAAAACTGAGCCCGGCAGATCCCGGATCTCAGTCCGGCCCGGATCCCTATAATGGCCGGTATGGGCACTGCGAAAAGGACACCATGACAAGCGACGGCGCAGCGGTCGAGGTCAGCAGGGACTTGGCTCCGACCGGCCGATTGCGCGCTTCGATCAACCTGGGCAATCCGGTCTTGGCGCAAGGCACTGCCGGTTCGCCCGGCGGCATCACAGTGGATATCGCCCGCGAGCTCGCCCGCCGCTTGGGCCTCGAACTGGATCTGCTCTGTTTCGACGCAGCCCGCAAATCGGTCGATGCCTTGGCTTCCGGCCAGGCCGACATCGGCTTTGTGGCGATCGAACCGGCGCGTGCGGCACAACTGGCATTCAGCGCACCGTACCTGCTGATTGAAGGCGTATTCGTGGTGCCACAGGACTCGCCACTGCAGTCCGTGGCCGACGTCGACCAGCCTGGAGTGCGCATCGGCGTGAAGCAGGGCTCGGCCTACGACCTCTTCCTGGGCCGCACACTGCAGCACGCCGAAGTGGTTCCCGGGGCCGAAGGGGTTGACGTCTTGCGCGAGCTGGGCTTGGCAGCCGGTGCCGGAATTCGGCAACCGGCCAGCGACTTCGTCCGCGACAACCCCGGGTTCCGGCTGATCGACGAACGGTTCATGGAAATCCGGCAAGCCGTGGCGACCACCAGGGACCGGCATCCGGACTCCGTGCACTTCCTCGACCAAGCGGTCCACGAACTGACGGCGACTGGTTTCATTGCCGAGTCGTTGCGCCGATCGGGAGCAGGATCATGAACCAGGTCAAATGGCTGGCCGAGCCCGAGGCACAGGATTATCCGGCCGCCGCCAACTACCTCAATCTGCTGGCTGACCAGGACCTGGCAGCCGGGCTGATCGCCCGTCTGCGGGCGGCCCCGATCAGCCAGCAGAAAGCCAAGGACCTCTTGCGGGCCAGCGGTCTGCCCCTATTGCCCGAAGACAATCCGCATGTGGCTTCGGACCTGGCCAAAATCCGGCACGGCAAGGCGCTCTCGCCCGTGCTCGCGGTCCGCGGCGACCTGGTCCGAGGCGTCCCCGCCCAGATCGCCGACGGCTACCACCGGGTGTGCGCGAGCTACTGGACTGATGAGAACACCGATATTCCGGTCAAGCTCGTCGATATCCACTAGCCGCGCACCCCGGTTCGGCGAGGTTCCGGCCGTCAGTGCGAACGGCGCCGCATGAGCAGCATCCCGGCACCGGCCAGCACGGCCAAGCCGCCCGCCACTGCCGGGACCAGCAAGCCATTGGCCCCGGTATTCGCCAGTTCCTCCTGGGTCGTAGCAGCCGGCGTGCTCGGCTCCACCGGGACACTCGTGGTCAGTGGTGCCGCGGTGGTCACCGGCGGCTCAGTGGTCGGCGGGACCACGGGCGGCGTGGTGTGGCTGTCTTCGTCGCCCTGCCCATCGCCGCTGGCAGTACTGCGCCGGAATTCGGTCACCACGCTCTTCGTAGTCCCGTCAACCGTGACCAATGCGGTGTTCTTGTAGCTCGACGCCGAAGCATCGATGACCTTGGTGTCGTAAACCAACCGCAGCACTTGGCCCTCCGGCACCGCCGGAACTTCGGCCGAAGATTCGACCGGCCGGCTCGCAGTCAAGGTCTGACCGGCGCAGGAAGCGGTGAAATCGACGTTCCGGGCCAGCGCCGGGCCCCAGGTCTGGACTTCGTCGTTGGCCCGGAAGGTTTCGGAAAGGTTCATCCCCACACTGCCGCACTCGAGCTCCAGCCCGGCCCCGACCGTGTCCTCGAATGAGATCCGGTCGAAGGCCCCCTTGGGCGACTCGACGGTCCAGCGAATCCGATCCGTCGGAGTACTCGACGGATTGCCGTTCGCGTCGATCCAGAACCCGTACTTCTGCGAGGAGGTGCGGTCGACCGGCCTGCCTTCGCCCGGTGTGATCGTCACCTCGGCCTCGTTCCCGAAGGTCAACACATAGGGCTTGCCGGGTTCCAGCTCGCGGTTGAGCTTGGTGGTGAGTTTCGCGGTTCCGGAGACGTTCTTGTGCGTACTGACGAAATCCGTCAAAGTGAACGTCACTACACCGTTCTGCACGACGGCGTTGGCGATCAACTCGCCCGCGCTGTTCCGGATCTCGAACCCGCTGACCAATGAATCCAGCTCAGCCGGCAGCGCCAGGCTGAAGGTATCGCCCGGTTGCGCCGTGTCGGGCACCGCCCAGGTCGCATCCACGGTGATTTCGTCGTACATCCCGGGATTGTCCGGCGTCACCGTCACCGTCTTCACCGCGCCGGGAATCTCTGCGGCCCGCGCCGGCAAGGCCAGGCTCACGGCCCCTGCCACAGCGAGAAAAACTGCGGCAATCATGGCGACCAACCGAATCAATCGTCGTCGACCGGGCAGCGTTAAACTGTTCGAAAAAGACATGCATCCCCCAAATATGCAAACAATGACCGAGTCGACGGTAGTCTCCATCGACCCGAGCCAGAGTTTACTGGAGTAGCCGGCAGAAATTCCAGCTACTCCATCTTCCAGTCAAATTCCGGTCCCAGTCTGGGAACGTCGCGAGAATCGGGGTCCGATGAGTTTCGCACTACTGGCCCTGATCATGGTTCTGGGCTTGCTCGGACCGCTCCTGGCAACGCCGCCGCGCTGGCGGATTCCGGTGGTCCTGGGCGAGCTGCTGGCCGGTCTGCTGATCGGCCGCACCGGCTTCTCCCTGGTGGATTCAGCGGATCAGACCTTCAGTTTCATGGCCAGCATCGGCTTCGCCTTGATCATGTTCATCGCCGGAACCCATGTTCCGGTCCGGGATGCCAGCATCCGGGCGGCACTGGGCAAGGGCCTGCTCCGGGTCGCCGTGGTCGCCGTGCTTTCGGCCGCGCTTGGCGTCGGCATCGCGGTGCTTTTCGGCATCATGCATGCCCCGCTCTACGCAGTGCTTCTGGCGTCCTCTTCTGCCGCGCTGGTTTTGCCCATCGTCGATTCATTGCGGCTGGGCGGGCCCAAGGTCTTGGCCATGACCGCCCAGGTGGCGATTGCCGATACCGCCGCGATCGTCGCACTGCCCCTGGCCATCGACCCACCGAATGCCGTCCGGGCCGCGCTGGGCGCCCTTGCCGTGGCGGCCTGCGCGGTGCTGCTCTTCTTCCTGATGCGCACGACTGACCGGAACGGCAGCCGGAAACGCCTCCGCGCCTTGTCGGAACAGCGGAAGTTCGCCCTCGAGCTGCGCGGACAACTCGCGATCCTCTTCGCCCTGGCCGCGCTGGCCAGCTTCAGCCAGGTCTCGATCATGCTCGCCGGATTCGCCTTCGGACTCGCAGTCTCCGCGGTGGGCCAGCCGCGGCACGTCGCACGCCAGCTTTTCGGCATCACGGAAGGATTCTTCGGGCCGCTTTTCTTCGTCTGGTTGGGCGCCTCGTTGAACCTGCGGGAATTGGCGGCGAACCCGATGATGGTTCTGCTCGGACTTGCCCTCGGACTCGGTGCGGTGCTCACGCATCTCGCGATCCGTCCACTGGGCATGCCCTTGAGCTTGGGCGCCTTGTCCGCCGCCCAACTCGGCGTCCCGATCGCGGCCGCGACCATCGGCGGCCAAGCCGGGCTGTTGCTGCCGGGTGAAGCCAGCGCCCTCATCCTCGGGGCCTTGCTCACGGTTGCCGTGGCGACCATCGCGGGAGGCCGGGCTGCCGCTTCCTTCGCCGCCGGAACGACCGCGAAAGCCGGCTGAATCGGCTAAAATCCAGAAGGCGATCGGCTACGAATCACTGTCGACCCACATCGACTGGAAAACCAGTTCAGCGGTCAGAGCCGGAAGGATGGACATGGCGAACATGGTCCCCTTCCGGCTTTTACGAAGCCTGCTCATCACCCTGACCACAGTGGGCTTGGCCGGTACCGCGCACGCCGCCGCCGGCGGCGGCTTTCCGGCCGCGCCGCTGTTGCTCGGCATGACCGCGTTGACCTGGCTCGGTTGCATGTTGGTTTCCCGATGGCGACTTTCAGTTCCGGCAATGGCGGCCCTGCTGGCCGGAAGCCAGGTGGCGCTACACCAGGGATTCGAGTGGTTCGCCATGTCCGGCGATCCGATCGGCGGCACCATACCGGCGGGCCATCCGCATGGAACGGCCATGAATCTGCCTGACCTGGATTTCAGCGCGTCGGCTGCGACGCCGGAACATGCCAGCAGCACGGCGATGCTCATGATGCACGTTCTGGCCACTGCGGTGACCGCCGTGCTCCTGGCCCGGGGTGAAGCTGCGCTCTGGACCCTCTCTGATTGGTTGCGGCCCCTGCTGCAACCGGCCCGTCCGGTGCCGCTGCCGGCAGCGACCAGGCCCGCGAGCATCCGGCAGGTTGCCGAAGCCGCCGCGGTGCGATGGATTCTGAGCGCAAACCGTTGGCGCGGGCCGCCACCGGCCGCGGCAACAGCGTCCCCTTGATCGCGGCTTCTGCAGCGGTCCCCCACTCCGCGCAGCTGCGCAACCTCCAGAAAGCATCCTCATGACTAGCAAATCCAGCGCTTCCGCGCACCAGAAAACCGTCCGCCGCACGGTACTGACTGCAGTTGCCACCGCCGCACTGATGAGTGTGGGGTTGGCTTCCGCAGCCGCCCACGTGACTGTCGACGCCTCGAGCACTGCGGCGAATTCCTACACCTTGCTCAGCTTCAGTATTCCGCATGGCTGCAGCGGCTCAGCCACCACCAAAATCACGATTTCGCTGCCGGAGGGCATCGATGATGCCACTCCGACCGTGAATCCCAACTGGACCGCCAGCAAAGTCACCGCGAAGCTGGCCCAGCCCAAGACCTTGGCGAACGGCAGCCAAGTCACCGAACGGACCAGCCAGGTGGTCTACACCGCGAAAACTCCGCTTGACCCGGCGCAACGAGACGCCCTGGTGCTTTCCCTGAAACTGCCCGACGCAGCAGGCGACCAGTTGGACTTCCCCGTGCTGCAGAGCTGCGAAACCGGCGAAGTGGACTGGGCGCAGAAAGTGCAGCCGGGCCAAGACCATGACGCGGTGAAAGATCCGGCTCCCGCGATCACGCTCAGTGCCGCGGCAGCCGGAGATCACGGCGGTCATGCGGCAAGCTCGGAATCGGGGGCACAAAGCCAACCGTCGCAGGCGCCGGGGTGGATCGGCTTGGCAGCAGGCCTGGCCGGGCTGGTCTTGGGGGCATTCGCCTTGTTCCGCACCTTCGGCCGCGGCCGAAGGGGTTCCACCGACTAGGCGGCAACCCGTTCGCCGATTGGCGTCTGATCACAATCCGGCGCCAATCGGCCACTCGCCCAGGAAGGTGGTTGACTGCGGCAATGACTGGCGAGAGTGTGTTGTTATGGCATTCATGAATTCGCCCCGCATCCGGGTCCTGACCAGCATCAGCGCCCTGTCCGTGACCGCGGTCCTGGCACTGGCCGCGTGCAGCCAGCCGGCGTCCGAGGCCAGCCCGTCCGGCTCTCCGGCATCCAGCACCCCGGCAACCAGCGCTTCAGGAAGTCCTTCAGGCAGCCCGCAGACCAGCCAGACCGGCACCGGGCAGACTCCGGGCAGCACCGGGGCGGTTGCGGTGCAGTGCACCGCGGGCATGCTCAGCGGCTCCACGGACAGTGCCGGAGGCGGCGCCGCCGGGCACCTGGAAATGAGGCTCCTGGTCAAGAACACCTCGAACCAGCCCTGTTTCATGGACGGATATCCCGGGGTGTCCCTGGTCGGGAAGGGCAACGGCACGCAGCTGGGCGCCGCTGCGGAACGCAATCCGGCACAGCCTTCCGCCGGCCAAGTGACGCTGGCCCCGGGGGCCTCCGCCCAAGCAGCTTTGCGCTACACCCAGGCCGGGAACTACCAGAGCGCCTGCAGCCAGACTGCTGCGGACGGCCTGCGGGTGTACCCGCCCGGAGCCACTGATGCGCTCTACATTCCGCAACCGCTCACGGCGTGCACCGAAGACTCCGTCGTGCTCCTGCAGATCGGCGCATTCTCCGCGGCTTGAGCCACGGCTTCCCGGGTACCGCCCCGGGGCGCTCAGTCGAACAATTTCGCCACATCGACGGCACGACGCGGTTTCCGACGGCCATACGCCATGGTGTGCAGCCGCAAGGCAGCCGCCGCGCAGGCGATGGCGCACACGCCTTGCAGCAATCCCGGCAGCACCGGGGCTTGGATCAGCACAGCCAGGATTGCGCAGATCACGGTCACCACCCCGGCGCTGACCAAAATCCTGGCACGTTCGAGGACTCCGTAGCCGAGCAATCCCAGGCCCAGCACCAGCCATGGCCCCCAGCCGCGCAGCGGTTCGATGGCTCCGGCCAGGAAGATCCCGAACTCGACCGCGCAGGCCAGGTACAGATACGCCTTGAAACTGGCCAACAGCGCCGGCTTCCGGCGCAAGAACCAGATCCAAGTCACTGCGGCGAGCAGCATCGACCCGAAGACGTAGTGTAGGGCGACCGATCCGCCGTCCGATCCGGTGCTCAGATCTGCTGCGGCACCACTGAGGAACAGCAAGGCCAAGCCGGTCAAGGGCAGCCAATTGTTCCCTACCTGCCGTGACTGCACGGCCCCTCCATTCGGCACAAGTTCCCCACGAGTGATGGCACATCGGCAACCCCCTGCCGCGGCCGGCTGTCGTCACGGCTCCGCGGCAATTGCCGATAGCGCCAGGCTACCGCCGAGGTACGACAGGACGACGGCGGCGCACCGAAAGCGGAAGGCAGGACATCAGGCAAGCCCCGGATTTGTCACCGAGCCTACCCCGAAGACTAAAGATGATTGTTTAATATTCGGTTGGCGCAAATTTAATCTTTGTCGGCTAATCTGTTGGCTATCGCCTGAAGACGCTGGAGTTCCGGGCCACGATGGAATGGGGACCATGGCACAGCTATCACGGAGGAACATGCTCCGCGGATTGACCGGAGCAGTAGCCGTCGGAACGATGTCCTGGGCAGCTACCAACCCGGCGAATGCGCTGATCGGCACCGGCAGCACCGTGAAAACCCTGGTTCTGAATGCCTGGTTCGGCGGAACCGCGGTCTCCGGCGGCGTCGACATGATCGTCGAGATCATCAAGCAAACCGGCGCCACCATCGTGTTTTTGCCGGAAGCGAAATCCACAACTTCCGACATCGTGCAGAAGCTCAATGCCTCCGGGGCGACTTTCGACTTCCGGATGAGCGGCAGCACTGCGGTGATTTCGGCTTATCCGATTGCGGAAACCGCCACCCTGCCGTTCGTGACGAAGGCGGTGCTCACCGTCGGCACGGTCCAGATCGCAGCCTACGCCGCGCATCTGCAGTATCAGTGGTATGCAACATATCTGCCCCGCGGCTACGGCGCCGGCGTGCCGTCCGGAGAGTTCTCCGAGTACGGCTGGAACAAGATTCCCAGCGGCCCGATCACTGATCCGGCCGCCTTGAAGCGAGTCAATACCGCTTCCGGACGGCCCGACGCGGTGAATCGTTTCATCGCGGATGCCCGCAGCGAACGCCTGCTGGGCCGGGTGGTGCTCCTGGGCGGCGATTTCAACGAACCGTCCACGCTCGACTGGACCGAGGCGACCGCGAACCGTTTCGACCACAACGGCGTCGTAATGCCCTGGCAGTCGACCCAGGCGCTCAAGGATGCCGGCTTCACCGACGACTTCCGCAAGAAATACCCGGATCCGGTACGCAATCCCGGCTTCACCTGGCCGGCGAGCAATCCGAACGCCGCAGTCAGCTCGCTGACCTGGGCCCCGGAGGCCGATGAACGCGACCGGATCGATTACCTGTTCCACTTCGCCGATCCCAGACTGAGCTGGCAAGACACCCAGTTGGTCGGACCCCGCGGCTCGATCGTCCGCAACCAGCGAGTCGATGAGAGCAGCGACGAAACCTTCCTGCTCAGCGACGCGGCCTGGCCCACCGACCACAAAGGCGTGCTCAGCAGTTACACATTGCTCAACATCAGCAAATAGCAAGGCTTTATTCAGATAATTCACGGTTAATATCCTGGGAATACCCTGCCAATTCATGACAATCCCTTGAACATAACTTGTGTGAACACCAAGCTCTACTTATGAAAACCATGACGCGTTCCCTGTCCTCGCTCGGCACCGCATCCATTCTTTTCGCGGGAGCCCTGCTCGCCGGTGGCGCCGCCAACGCGGCCCCCACCGAAAATCTTCCGATCAGCCCGGTGGGCTATTCCGTGGTCAATGGCGTCCCGGATACTGCAAACCCGATCACCCGCTCGGGCATCACCAGCGATACCGGCTACAACTCGACGTCGTACTCCGACGGCAGCCAGCCGGTCTCCGAGTCGGTGATCGGCGCCGACGGCCGCACCCAGGTCAAGAAGACCACGGAAAGCCCGTTCCGCCGCACCGGTCAGATCGTCTTCAAAGAAAACGGAGACAGCTACATCTGCACCGGTTGGCTGATCTCCGCCAGCACCGTGGTGACCGCGGGGCACTGCCTCAACGAGGGCGCCTCCACCGACATCACCTTCACCCCGGCCCGCAACGGCTCCACCGATCCGTACGGCACGTTCAAAGCCACCGAAATCTGGGTCGATGGCCGCGGCGTCAATGCCGCCGGCGGCGACTGGGGCGTCATCCAGCTGGACAAGCCGGTGGGCGACACCGTGGGTTGGTACGGCCTCAAGCCGGCCGGCGCGGCGGACCTTGCCGGACAGGCCGCCAAGGTCATCGGCTACCCGGGCGACAAGCCGCGCGGCACCATGTGGCAGCACAGCGACAAGATCGGCTCGGTCACGGACCGCAACTTCTTCTACCAGACCGATACCGCGGGCGGGCAGAGCGGTTCCGCGGTGACCACGAGCGACAGCAACGTGGCCAACGGCATCCACATCTGGGGCACCGGCGGCAACAACGCCAAGGGCAACGGCGCCACCCGGATCACCGGAGAACTCTTCAACACCCTGGCGAACCTGCGCAAATAAGTTCCACCGCCGCTGCCCAACTTCCGTCCCTGGAAGTTGGGCAGCGGCGTTTCTGCCCAACTTCCGAGGGTGGAAGCGGGGCCGGCATCGTGTAGTCCATGATGGTATCCATGAGCACTACCGCCCTCGACCTGTTCAGCGCACCCACCCGTGCCTGGTTCCAGGGCGCCTTCGCCGGGCCTACCCCGGCACAGACCGGCGCTTGGGAAGCGATTGCGGCCGGCGCGCACGCTTTGGTGGTGGCACCCACCGGCTCCGGCAAAACGCTGGCCGCGTTCCTCTGGTCACTGGATTCCTTGATCCGGGACCCGGACAACCCCGGGAGCCCGGGCACCAAAGTGCTCTACATTTCGCCGCTCAAGGCGCTCGGGGTGGATGTGGAGCGCAACCTCAGGGCGCCGTTGATCGGTCTCCGGCAGCAAGCCGAGCAGCTCGGCCTGCCGGTCCCCGAGGTCAGCGTGGGCGTGCGCAGCGGCGACACCCCGGCCAATGAGCGGCGGAAACTGCTCAGCCACCCGCCGGAAATCCTGATCACCACTCCGGAATCGTTGTTCCTGATGCTGACCTCGCAGGCGCGCAAGAGCTTGCAGTCGGTACGCACCGTGATCATCGATGAAGTGCATGCGGTGGCCGGCACCAAACGGGGCGCACATCTGGCCGTCTCCCTCGAGCGCCTGGACGCCCTGCTCACCGGGCCGGACGGCACCGGCAGCCCGGCCCAACGGGTCGGCTTGTCCGCCACGGTGGAGCCGCTGGAAACCGTGGCCCGGTTCCTGACTGGCTCGGCGCCCTGCCGGATCGTGGCTCCGCCGGCCAGCAAGACCTGGGACCTGCAAGTCACCGTGCCAGTGGAGGACATGTCCGACCTCGCGTCAGCAGCAGCGGCGCACGATCTGGGGCCCGGCTCCGGCCTGCAACCGAACGCTTCGATCTGGCCTCACGTGGAGGAAAAGATCGTGGACTTGGTCACCGCAAACCGGTCCACCATCGTGTTCGCCAATTCCCGGCGACTCGCAGAACGGCTGACCGGCCGGTTGAACGAGATCTACTTGGCCCGGCAACTTCCGGAATCCGAAGCCGAGGCGGAATCCGCGGCCCAGCTGCCCGCGGGGCAACCCCCGGCCCAGCTGATCGGCCAAGCCGGGCTCAGCGCCGGAGCCGATCCGGTGCTGGCCAAGGCCCACCACGGCTCGGTGTCCAAAGAACAACGCGCACTGATCGAAGACGACCTCAAGTCCGGGCGGCTGCGTTGCGTGGTGGCCACTTCCAGTCTGGAGCTGGGCATCGACATGGGCCTGGTGGATCTGGTGATCCAAGTCGAGTCCCCGCCCAGCGTGGCCAGCGGACTGCAACGGGTGGGCCGGGCCGGGCACCAGGTCGGCGAAGTCTCACAGGGCGTGCTGTTCCCGAAGCACCGCGCGGACCTGGTGCACGCCACGGTCACCGTGGAACGGATGCTCGCCGGCCAGATCGAACCGTTGTACATTCCGGCGAACCCCCTGGACATCCTGGCGCAGCAGACCGTTGCGGCCACCGCTTTGGGCAGCCTCGACGTCGAGGAATGGTTCGACACCGTGCGGCGCAGCGCCCCGTTCAGCGCACTGCCGAGATCCGCTTTCGACGCCACCTTGGACCTGCTGGCGGGCCGCTACCCTTCGGACGATTTCGCCGAACTGCGCCCGCGGATCATTTGGGACCGCAACGCCGGAACCATCACCGGCCGCCCCGGAGCGCAACGGCTCGCGGTGACCTCGGGCGGCACGATTCCGGACCGCGGGCTGTTCGGGGTGTACTTGGTCGGCGCGGAAGAAGGAAAGAACTCCCGCCGGGTCGGCGAACTGGACGAAGAGATGGTCTACGAATCCCGGGTGGGCGACGTTTTCGCCCTGGGTGCCACCAGCTGGCGGATCGAGGACATCACGCATGACCGGGTGCTGGTTTCGCCGGCCTTCGGGCAACCGGGCCGGCTGCCGTTCTGGAAAGGCGACTCGCTCGGCCGGCCGGTCGAATTGGGCCGGGCGATCGGCGCCTTCATGCGGCAAGTCAGTGCCGCCCCGAAAGCCGAGGCTTTGGCGCGGTGCCGCAAAACCGGCTTGGACGACTACGCCGCGAACAACTTGCTCGGCTATCTCGCCGAACAGGCCGAAGCCACCGGCAGCGTGCCCGATGACCGGACGCTCCTGGTGGAACGGTTCCAAGACGAACTCGGCGACTGGCGGGTGGTCCTGCACAGCCCGTTCGGGATGCCGGTGCACGCACCGTGGGCCCTGGCGGTCGGCGCGCGCCTGCAGGAGCGTTACGGACTGGACGGTTCCGCGATGGCCGCCGATGACGGCATCGTGCTGCGGGTGCCGATGATGGATGACGAGCCGCCCGGGGCCGAGCTGTTCATTTTCGAGCCCGACGAGCTGGAATCCATCGTGACCGACCAAGTCGGCGGATCGGCGCTGTTTGCTTCCCGGTTCCGGGAGTGCGCCGCCCGTGCCCTCCTGCTGCCCCGGCAGAACCCGGCCAAGCGCTCCCCGCTGTGGCAGCAACGGCAACGCTCGGCGCAACTGCTCGACGTGGCCAAGAAATACCCGAGCTTCCCGATCATCTTGGAGACCGTGCGGGAGTGCCTGCAGGACGTCTACGATCTGCCCGCGTTGAAGGGGATCGCCAGCGCCTTGGAACGGCGCGAGCTCCGATTGACCGAGACCACCACGCAACAGCCCTCTCCGTTCGCCCGCTCGCTGCTGTTCGGCTATGTGGCCAGCTTCTTGTACGAAGGCGATTCGCCGCTCGCGGAACGCCGGGCAGCTGCGCTGTCGCTGGATCCCGCCCTGCTCAATGAATTGCTCGGCCGGGCGGAACTGCGCGAGCTCTTGGACCAAACCGTCATCGACGAGGTGTCCGCGGAACTGCAACGCACCGCCGTCGGGCGCAAAGCCCGGGGGCTGGAAGGCGTGGCCGATCTGCTGCGGCAACTCGGCCCGCTGTCCGCGGAGCAGGTCGCGCAACGGTTGGCGGTTGATCAGCGGCCGGAGTCCGGGCCCGGCACTGTCGATCCGGGCTTGGCGGATGCCACTGGCTGGCTGGCGGACTTGGTCCGGGCCAACCGCGCATTCCGCAGCAAAGTCGCCGGCGAACCGGTGTTCGCCGCGGTCGAAGATGCTGCCCGGCTCCGGGATGCGCTCGGCGTGCCACTGCCGATGGGCATCCCGTTGGCCTTCATCGAACCGGTAGCGGACCCGCTGGGCGATCTGGTCTCCCGCTATGCGCGCAGCCACGGCCCGTTCCTGGCGGGCGAAGCCGCCGCCGCGCTAGGTTTGGGCGTCGCCGTGCTCAGTGCTGCGTTGGAACGCCTGGCCAGTGACGGCAAAGTGGTGCAAGGCGAATTCCGGCCAGTTGCTTTGCCCGGCGAAGCCGGTGGGCTGGAATGGTGCGATGCTCAGGTCCTGCGGCGGATCCGGCAACGCTCGCTGGCCGCGCTCCGCGCCGAGGTGGAACCCGTGGACCGCGCGGCGTTCGGCCGATTCCTGCCGTCCTGGCAACACGTCGGTTCCGGACTCCGCGGCCACGACGGCGTACTCACCGTGATCGACCAGCTCGCCGGAGTGCCGATCCCGGCATCCGCGATCGAACCCTTGGTGCTGGCTTCCCGAGTCCGGGACTATGCGCCGGGCATGCTCGACGAGCTCATGGCGGCCGGTGAAGTGCTCTGGTCCGGGATGGGTTCGCTGCCCGGCAACGACGGCTGGATTGCCTTGCATGCGGCCGATTCGCTGACGCTCAGCCACCGACCCGCCGCGGACTACGAGCCGGCCGGGCTGGCCGCGGACTTATTGGCATTTCTCGCTCCGGGCGGCGCGTACTTCTTCCAGCAATTGCGGATCGGCCTGGAAAGCGCCGAACTGCCCTCGGACCAGGCGCTGACCGCGGCCATCTGGGAGTTGGTGTGGGCAGGCCGCCTGGGCAACGACACTTTCGCCCCGGTCCGGGCAATGCTCGACGGCGGTCACACCGCGCACCAGCAAAAGGCCCGACCGGCCAGGCTTCGCCCGGCCCGGCTGGCGGGCCGGTACGCCGGCCTGGCCAAACCTGCGCAGCCGGCGCTCCAACCGATGGTCGGCGGGCGGTGGAGCTCATTGGGCCCCACCGGACCGGAACTGGATCCGACCATTCGGGCGCACGCCACCGCCGAGCTGCTGTTGGACCGCTACGGCGTGGTAACCCGGGGGCCGGTAGTCCTCGAAGGCGAGCCCGGCGGCTTCGCTTTGATGTACAAAGTACTCTCCCGGCTCGAAGAGCAGGGCCGTTGCCGGCGCGGCTACTTCATCGAAAAACTCGGCGCCGCCCAATTCGCGGTCCCGGCCACGGTGGACCGGCTGCGCAGCTTCAGCACCGATTTCGCCGAAGACAAACCGCCGTATTCAGCGGTTGCGCTGGCCGCCACCGATCCGGCGCAGCCGTATGGCGCGGCTTTGGCCTGGCCCGGGCTGGAGGCTGCCGCTTCCGGGCACCGGCCGGGCCGCAAAGCCGGTGCCCTGGTGGTCTTGGTGGACGGCAGCCTGGTGCTCTATGTGGAACGGGGCGGGAAGACCGTGCTCTGTTTCAGCGAAGAGCTGCCCGTCCTGGAGTCCGCCGCGGCGGCCTTGGTGGCACTGGTCAAACGCGGCGCGACCGACCGGCTGGCGATGGAGAAGGTGAACGGCACGGACATTCTGGACACGTCGTTGGCCAAGGCCTTGCTGGCTGCCGGTGCCGCAACCAGCCCGCGCGGAATCCGGATCCGTGCCTGAGGGCGACACCGTCTGGCGGCAGACGGTGGCCCTGGATGCGGCGCTGCGCGGCAAGGAAATCCTGCGCAGCGATTTCCGGGTACCGGCCTTCGCAACTGTTGATCTCCGCGGCTCCACCGTCTCCCGGGCGTATCCGCGGGGGAAGCATCTGCTCATCGAAACCGCGTCCGTGGAGGGGCGGATCACGGTGGTCCATTCGCATTTGAAAATGGAAGGCAGCTGGCAGCTCTACCGGCCCGGCGAGCCCTGGCGCCGGCCGGCGCACACCGCAAGGGCCGTGCTGGAGGTCGCCGACGCCGTCGCGGTCGGCTTTTCCCTGGGATTGCTCGAGGTGCTCCCGGCCGCTGAGCTGGATCTGGATTTCCTCGGCCCCGACCTGCTCGGCCCGGATTGGGATGCCGCGGAAGCGCAGCGCCGGCTCGAGGCCGATCCGCAACGGCCCATTGGGGCCGCCCTGCTGGATCAACGGAACCTCGCCGGAATCGGCAATATCTACCGGAACGAACTCTGCTTCCTGGTCGGTGCACACCCGGAACGCCCCACCGCCTCGGTTGACCTGCCGCGCATTCTGGGCCTGGCCAAAAGACTGCTGGAAGCCAATAAAGCACGCAGCCTACGCAGCACCACCGGCAGCGCAGCCCGCGCCGATGCCGCCAGTTGGGTTTACCGCCGGGAGCACCTGCCCTGCCGGCGTTGCGGCACCCGGATCCGGCAGGAGCAGCTCGACGGCAGGACCATCTTCAGCTGCCCGCACTGCCAGCCCCGGGATTGGTGACCGGGCCGCAGGAACCGAGCCGGTAAACTCGCTTGGTGATGGAATCCCCGCTACCGGTGCGCAATGGCGTGAACGCCACCAGATTGCGGCTGCCCGATGCGGGGCCCTGGGCCACCGCCATGGACTACGTACTGGACCGCTTCGACCACGTAGACCCGCAAGGGATCATCGAACGGTTCGAGCGCGGCGAGGTGCAAGGCCTCGGCGGCGTCCCGATCACTCCCCGGACGCCGTTGGGCGAGCACACCTTCCTCTGGTACTACCGGGAACTGCCGGTGGAAACCCGGCTCCCGGTGGAATTGTCGGTGCTGCACCAGGACGACGATCTGCTGGTCGTCGACAAACCGCATTTCCTGCCCACCACACCGGGCGGCAGGTACGTGGCCGAATCGGCTCTGGTCCGGCTGCGGATCCTCTTGGAGTTGCCGGATCTGGTCCCGATCCACCGGCTGGACCGGATGACCGCCGGTGTACTGCTCTTCGCCGTGAACCCCAAAACCCGGGGCAAGTACCAGTTGCTCTTCGAGCGCCGCGAAGTGCGCAAAAGCTATCAGGCCGTGGCCCCGGTACGCCCCGACCTGTCCCTGCCGCTGACCATGCGCAGCCGGATGTTCAAATCCCGCAGCTACCTGTTGAGCCAGGAAATCCCCGGGGCCCCGAATGCCGAGACCCGGGTGGTGCTGCAGCGTTCCTGGTCCGCTCCGGCCGGGGAGCGCGGGCTGTACCGGCTGGAGCCGCACAGCGGCAAAACCCATCAGCTGCGGGTGCACATGGCCGCCCTGGGCCTGGGCATCGTGAACGATCCGTTCTACCCGGTGTTGCAGGAGGAAGCTCCGGACGACTATGCGAAACCGCTCCAATTGCTGGCCCGGCAACTCGAATTCACCGATCCGCTCAGCGGCCGCGAGGTAGCCTATACCAGCCGGCTCAGCCTGGCCGAAGCGCACTGATTCCGGCACCGGACACCCCAGGCGTGGCGTTCCGGGAACCGGAAGCTCAGGAAACGAACAACCACTTCCCGCGCTCCCGGCGCAGCGTGGTCAGCCGACCGGTCACCGCCACCTCGTCGACCGCGGACTGCATGGCCGCCGCAGCCGCCGCAGCGCGTTGGTTTTCGTCATCGGTGCTGCTCGCCTCCACCAGGAAGCGCACTGTGATCACCGGAACTCCGGCTACCACATCGAGTGAATTCGCCTCGACCAGGTGAATGGAACCCATTGCCGCAAGCGCAGTGGCCATCACGGCTTCGGGTTTGTTCCCCGGACGGAGCCCGGTGATCTTCAGGACCGCGCGGAAAGAAGGCACCCGAACAGCCTAGCCGGTGGAGACGACCGCCGGGCTCCGGTGCCGACGTCGGATCTGCGGTTAGCTCGCGGCCGATACCGCCTCGTCGTACCGCGGCTTGAGCGCGGTCCAAGCCGGTAGATGCACCCGGTACCAATTCGCCCAATCGATGCTGCCGCCGTCGAGCACCGAGGCCAGGTGATCCAGGTGGACGTGCCAGCCAGCCAGATTGCTGGACAGATCGGTCCTCGCCAGCTCCGGAACCGCCAAGCTGCAACTGAACCGCAATTCGGTGCCTTCGCCGCCGTCGCGCCCGGCGCCCGGCACCGGTCGCAACTCCCAGCGCAATAGCCCGTGCGCGCTGTTCTGCACCACGAACAACCGCTCCGGCTGCAGCTCGACCACCGAGCCGGTCCACCAATCCATCGGCGCTTCGCCCGGCGGGGTATTGAGCCAGCGCAGGTCCCATCGCCCGCCGGGGACCAGCTCGCCCCTGGCCTGCGCCCACCAGAGCTTGGTCTGCTCCGGATCAGTCAGCGCCCGCCACACGGCAGCCACCGGATGCGGATAGTGCCGCAGATAGCGCAGCACCGCGGTTCCGTCGTCGGCGATTTCCAAAGTACCCAATTTCTCGTCCATCATCGTCCCTTCGCCTTGGTGTCGGTGGCCGCCGGCCCGGCTGTTGCCTCCAGGAATTCGCCCAACGCATCCAGCTGCCCGCTCCATAGCGCCCGGATGCCGGAGAGCCAGTCGGCCAGCTCGTCGAACCGCTCGGGTTTGAGCGAATAGATCCGTTGTTGCGCCCGGGGCCTCGATTCGACGAACCCCGCTTCACGCAGGATCCGGAGGTGGCGCGAGGTGCCCGGCTGGCTCAACTCCAGCTTGGCCCCGAGCTCGCCCGCGGTTCGCGGCGAGGCCCGGAGCAGATCGACGATCCGCCGTCGCTGCGGGTCCGCCAAAACATCGAAAGCTTCTTGCATCTCTTAAATTTACTTGGAACTTATATAAGCGTCAATAATATATAGGAATACCGTGCGGTGTCCCGGGGTTGCGCTGAGCATGACCGCTCAGTCCTGGGAAGATTTCCGTGCCGAACGCAACCGCAGCCTGCCTGCGCCGCATGGTTGGCTCAGCCTCACCTCGTTGCAATGGCTGCCCGGCGAACCGGGGCCGCTCGTCGGGCTTCCCGGCCGGTGGAGCGCGGCCGACGGCGTGGCCCGGGTGAGCGCGGCAGCCGCCGACGGGCTGCTTCTGGTCCGGGGTGGCAGTGCCAATCAGAACCAGGCCGTGGACGGAACCATCGAAGCCCGGCTGGCCGAAGACGAGTCACTCAACTGGCTCCGTTCCGGAACCGTATTGCTGGAACTGGCGATGCGCGGCGGGGCCTATGCGATCCGCACCCGGGATGCCCAGGCTCCGGCCCTGCAGGGATTCAACGGAGTCCCGGTTTTCGATTACGGCTCGGAATTCGCGCTCACCGGCCAGTTCCACCGATTCCCGGAGGCCCAAGAACGCGACATCGCCACCGCGAATCCGCGGGTGCCCGGCAGGGCGTCGTTCATCGGCGAGGTGGTCTTCGAACTCGACGGGCAACCGCAGACCTTGCTGGCGCAAAAGAACGGCAGCGGCCTGCTGCTGAATTTCCGGGACGCCAGCAACGGCTCCGAAACCGCCGGTTGGCGGTTCTTGAGCACCGAGGCCCCCGACGCCGACGGCAAAGTGCTGCTCGACTTCAACTTTTCGCTCAACTGGCCCAGCGGCTTCAGTGCGTTCGGAACCTGCCCGCAACCGGTTCCGGAAAACACCCTTCCGGCCCGGATAGCGGCGGGCGAAAAGCTGCCCTGAGCCGCCCAAGAATCTGGGCTGTCCAAGAATCTCAACTGTCCAGTGCAATGGCGGCCGCGATTCCAGCTGCGGGGATCGCTCAAACGATCGCCGAGACCCCGGTGATCGACCGCCCCACAATGAGCGTATTGATTTCGTGCGAGCCTTCATAGGTGTAAATCGCCTCGGCGTCCGCGAAGCACTTGGCCATCCGGTAGTCGGTGACGATTCCGTTGCCGCCCAGGATCGAGCGTCCGGCGGCAACGGTTTCACGCATCCGCTCCGTGGTGAAGGCCTTCGCCAACGCCACCTGGTCCATGCCCATCTGCGGCAAGGAGGTCAGCTGCGCCATCATGGCCAATGAGGCCATGGCGTTGCCGAGCATCTTCACCAGCTGCGCCTGGACCAGTTGGAAGGATGCAATCGGGCGGCCGAACTGCATGCGTTCCACCGCATACTGCCGGGCGATCTCGAAGGCGCCGAGTTGCTGGCCGACGGCCTGCCAGGACACCATCACCCGGGAGCCTTGCAACAGCACATTGGTGTCTTTGAACGAATCGATGCCCTGGAACCGGTCCGCTTCGGCAACCCGGACGCCGTCGAGCCGGATGTCCGCGTTCTGTACCGTGCGCAGCGCGGTTTTGTGTTCGATTTTCTGCCGGCTGACCCCCGGCAATTCCGCATTCAGGATGAACCCGCGCATAGCACCGTCTTCGGTGTCCCGGGCCCAGATCAGCATGTGATCGCAAAATGTCCCATTGCCGATCCAACGCTTGGCGCCGTTGAGTACCCACTCCTCGCCGTCCCGGCGCGCCGTCGTCGTCATCCCGCCGGCCACGTCGGAGCCGTGCTCCGGCTCGGTGAGCGCAAAGGCTCCAGTGCTGCGCAGCGCCAGGGCATCGGCCAGATAACGCGAACGCTGCTCGTCATTGCCGAACAAATACAGCGACTCCACGAATAAGTCGTGGTGCACCAGGAAGAACGTGGCCAACGAAGTGTCCACCTTGGTGATCTCGGCGATGACCAATCCGGCGAACAGCGGGCTGTAGCCCTGCTGGATCGCGGTGGAAAGCCCCAGCTTGGCCAGTTCCGGCAGGATATGCGCCGGGAATTCGGCGTCGTTCCACCATTGGACGCAATACGGGGTGACATGTTCGGCGAGGAAGTTCCGCAGTTGCACCAACTTCTGCTTCTCGAAGCCGGTCAGTCCGGATTCGAACTGGTAGAAGTCCGCCTCGGGCAAGCCGAGCACGGGCTCGGCATGGCCTGGGATCATTTGGGCTGCATCCGGATCGCACCGTCGAGCCGGATGGTCTCGCCGTTGAGCATCGCATTGGCCACGATGTGCTCCACGAGTGCCGCGTACTCGTCCGGCTGGCCCAAACGCGAGGGGTGCGGAATCTGCTGCGCCAGCGAATCCTGCGCGGCCTGCGGCAGCCCGGCCACCATCGGAGTGCCGAAAATCCCGGGGGCGATAGTCATCACCCGGATCAGCGAACGGGCGAATTCCCGGGCCAGCGGCAGGGTCATCGCGGCAACCGCACCCTTCGAGGCCGAATACGCCGGCTGCCCGATCTGCCCGTCGAAGGCTGCCACCGAGGCAGTGTTGACGATCACGCCGCGTTCGGCGGTATCGAACTCGCCCAGCACCGGCTCGCTCTCCGCCATCGCAGCGGCGGCCAGCCGGAGCACGTTGAAGGTGCCGATCAAGTTCACCTGGATCACCCGGTTGAAAGCCGCCAACGGCAATACGCCTTCTTTGCCCAGGACTTTTCCGGGTGTGCCGATCCCGGCGCAGTTGACCACGACACGCAACGGAGCGATCGCCACGGCCGCATCGACGGCGGCTTGGACTTGGGTTTCATCGGTGACGTCGGCAGCTGCGAAAACGGCGCTCCCGGGGCGGGCGGCATCGAGTTCCGCGGCGAAATCCGCGCCGTTCGAACCGGGCAGGTCGACGATCACGACCGCCGCGCCACGGGCGTGCAGACGGCGAGCGGTAGCGGCACCCAGCCCGGACGCGCCGCCGGTGATCAATGCAGTGGCGTTCTTCAGTTCCACGTTCTTCTCCACGTTCTTCTCCTCGTCGAGTTCCGTTAATGCATCCTAACTGAAATCGACCCGGCCAGGGCTTAGAGTGTCCGTATGAGCGCGGAAACCACGGCTGATGCATGGGCGCAACGGGCGACGGTGGCTGAGACCGCGGTCAACACCCGGTTCGGCCGCCGGCTGTTCGGCCTTCCCGGCACCTGGCTGGCCAAGATCTCCACCGCCCCGGCGAAGAAGGCCGAGTGGCACTATTGGTGGCAGGCGCACTACCTGGACTGCCTGGTCGACGCCGCCTGGCGCCGGAGCCAGCACCGCGAACCGGTGGATCTGGGCCTGGCCCGCGCGCTGCTCCGCGGCATCCGGTTGCGCAATTTCCTGATCCTGGTGAACAGCTTCTACGACGACATGGCCTGGCTCGCACTGGCCGTCGGCCGGGGGCAGACCCTCTCCGAACAAGCCTTGGGCCGGGCCTTTCCCGGTGCCCGGTCGGCGCGCCGGGTACTGGGCCGGCAGCTGCGCAAAGCTTTCACCGACGACTTGGGCGGCGGCCTGTTCTGGTCCAAAAAACGCGATTTCAAAAACACCCCGGTCAACGGCCCCGCGGCACTGTACTTCGCCCGCGACGGGGAAGCCGAGCAGGCGCAGCGCATTCTGGATTGGCTGGACGGCAACCTCTGGGATGCCGAAAAGCAGCTGTACATCGACGGAATCCACTTGCGGCCTACCGGGCCCGAGCGCGAGGAAACCGTCTGGACCTACAACCAGGGCCCGGTGCTCGGCGCATTCTGCGCGCTGCCGAGCGCACTCAACCTGGCCCGCGCCGTCCAGCTGATCGACGGCGTCGAGCGCGGGCTGAGCCGCGGCGAGCACGGCGGCGCGGTCCTGCTGCACGGCGAAGGCGACAGCGGCCTGTTCACCGGGATCCTGATCCGGTATTTGGGCGTTGCGGCCCGGAATGCGCAGCTGCCCGACGAAACCCGGGAAGCAGCCCGCCGGATGGTCTTCGGAACCGCCGAGGCGGTCTGGGCCACCCGGTCGGCGGACGGCGTGTTCAGCAAAGAGCTCGGCCTCAGCGCGGAGCAGGCGTATCCCCCGGGGGCTGCAGTCGGGTTGTCGACGCAGCTTCAGGCGTGGATGATCCTGGAGACGGCACACCAGCTCGCCTCGGCTTGAACGCATCGGCGGCCAGCAGCAGGGCCACGATCGACAACGACAAGGACAGTCCGGCCAGCACATCGGTCAACCAATGATGGCCCAGGTAGAGCCGGCTGTAGGACACCGAGAAGGCGCCCAGCACGGCGACTGAGCACCACAACACCCAGACTCGGGCGCCGGAGCGCCGGCTGATCACCAAGTAGGCCAAGCCGATGAAAAAAACCCCGGCGGCGAGCGCATGCCCTGAAGGGAACGAAAACGAGGTGCTGATGCCGAACAGCATGTCCCGGGCCGGCGGCCGCGGCCGGCCGATCGCCAGTTTCACGAAGGTGCTGGTCAAGGCCACCAGCCCCATCGAAAGCGCCAAAAGCATCGGCCGCCAGACTTCCTTTTTCAGCAGTCCCCAACTCAGCGCGAGCCCGATCACGATCACGGTGAACCACAAGGGGTTGGCAAGCGTGGTGATCACGCCGAGCACACCGGTCAGCAGCGGAATCCGCTCGCCGAGCAACCAGGAGAGCAAGGGTTGGTCAGCGGCAACCAGGCCAGTGCCGCGATCGACCATGTTCCAGAGCAGGAAGAAACCGCAGAGGCCGACGATGAAAAGCAGGGTCGCCCAGATCAGCAAAGTCCGGCGGCTGGCATTGGAAGGCATCCGCCTATTTTGCCCGATGCCGCTGAGCAGTTGCTATGCTTCCGGCTTCTGCTTTTGCGGGTAGGGCGCTTCGTGCCGGGCCAGCATCTGCACGAAGGCCTCGATTCTGCGCTTCCGACCGAGGTCGGTTTTGAGCTGGCTGAGCCGGAAATACAGTGCGAAACGGTTCTGCGTATTGAGCACGTCGAGCATTTGCTGGGCTTCGGGCACCAGGGCCACCGCAGCCAGCAGATCCGGCGGCAGTTCGGCATCGGACTGCCGCTGGTAGGCCTGTGCCCAGCGCCCGTCGTCCTTCGCGGCCTGGACCGCGAGCCGCCCGGCCGGTTGCATCAGCCCCCGGGCTTCCAAATCCGCGATGTGCTCGGTGTTCTTGACCGACCAGATGCTCTTCTTGGTGCGCGGCGTCCAGCGTTGGAAGAAGCTCTCCGCATCGCGCCGTTTGACCTGGCCGTCGATCCAACCGAAGCACAAGGCGTGTTCCAAGGCCGTGGCATAGTCCAGCTCGGTGGCCGAACCGCCCTTTTTGTGCAACGCCAGCCAGACCCCGGGGCGGTCCGCGTGGTGCTCGGCCAGCCAGGCACGCCATTCGACTGCATCTTTGAGCAAGAGTTCGGGCAGATCCACAGGCATTCCGCCAGATTACCCTGCAACGGGTCATGATTGAGCAGAATTCCTGGCAACGAGTGGTCTGCTGAATTCCAGAAAGCTAACTTGCTAGCATTCTAGACATGCCCGATGCCAAGACGCAGTTCAATGTCTATTTGCCGCCGGAGTTGGTCCGCGATGTCAAGCACCGCGGCATCGACGAGGGAATCAGCTTGTCCGCTCTGGTGGAGAAAGCCCTCCGCCGTTACCTCGAGTCAGCCGAAGGAGTTTCTTGATGCTGCGGGCCCGTCCCATCCATTTCACCTCCCGCGTGGAGGCCTTCCTGCCGATCTTCGACCTCCTGGGCTTGGCCTCCGGCTATCCGGACGAGGATTGGTACGAGTTCGACGCCGGTTCCGGGCGGATCGCGCTGCACCTCGCGGGCCCGGGCACCCCGCACGATGGCACCACCTGCCTGGGCTTCGAAGCGCGCGATCTGGACGTGTTCGCCGAACGGACCATGCAGGCCGGCAGCAAAGCCGAGACCGTGGATCTGGACCATGGCCGGGCGGTCCGGGTCACCGGATGCGACGGCCTGGAGTTCGTGGTCGACCGCGCCGAACGTCTGGAGACGGATCTCGCCGCGGACCCGAGGCTGTCCGTGAACATGATCTGGCTGACGCCGGACGTGGCCGGAGCCAGCCAGGACTTGCGCAATATCGGCGCCCGGTGGGAATCCAGCTCGGTCGACGGCCGGATCAGCGGCTTCAGCGCCAAGAACGGCGGCCGGATCCTGGCGCACTTCGCCAATGAACCAGCACACGGCGGCCTGGGCTTCGGCTACGACGGCGATGTGGAAGAGTTGCTGGACAAGTTCCTCGGCGCGGGCATCGGCGCGCACATCATCGACGAAAGCTACGGACGCACGCTGCACGTACCGAATCCGGATTTCGCGGACGTCCCGCGCAACCCCACCGGCCCGACCATCTGGATCAACGAAGAGAACCAGGGCGACGGCTACGGATATCTCGACCACCGGAGCACTACCGCCGAGGAACCCCGAGGATGACCGCAATCGACCATTGGCTGCCGAGCTGGGCTGCCGAACCACTCTCCGGCCCGGACTTGCTCCGGGTGCACGGTCCGGACGGCAACGCCGTCGGCCGCGTCGAACTCACCGCGGACGCCCCGCACGACGAATCCGCGCTGTGGGAGCCCTTGCGGCAATCGACCCTGGAGGTGCGGCTTGACGGCCGGGATCCGGTTCCCGCGCTGGGCGGGTTGCTCGATCAGTGGATTGCCGGCGCGGCCGGAACGCTGGCCGCCGGAGATCATGATTCCGCGCTCAACCTGATCGTGCCGAGCCGCGATCTGCGCTTCGTCAATCCGCTGCTGGCCCGCGGCTTCGCCCCGGTGACCACCCTGGCGGCCCGGCCCGCCGGGACCATCGCCGCCGGCGCTCCGGCCATCGCCGGGCCGGGCCCGGTCGTCGTCCGGACCGCCCGATCCGAGGACCTCGACGCGATCGGCGCCATGCTGGGCCGCTTGCAGCGCTTCGACCAGCACTTCGGGTCCGCCACCGAGCGGGCCGGGGCAGCGGAAACCCTGCTCGGATCGTTCCGCGGCAAGTTCGACCGGGATCCGGACTGGACGCTGGTTTTGGCAGCCGGAGGATCGTTGCAGGGTTTCGCCCAAGTGGATCCGCCCGAGCAGGCCGGCTGGGTGCACCGGATGAGCTCGGCCGGCGACCGTGCCGGCTATTTCGGTTATCTGTTCGTCGAGCCTGGGCTGCGGAGCCGCGGGGCCGGCGCTGCCCTGGCCGCGCGGGCACATCAGATCCTCGATGCCGCCGGAGTGCCGCTCACCCTGCTTCACCAGGCCAGCAACAATCCGTACGCGACGCCGTTCTGGGCCCGGCAAGGGTACCGGCCATTGTGGAGCACCTGGAAGCGCCGTCCTGGATTCCAGATCGCGGGCTTCCGCGATGCGATGCCACCGATCCCGCGCGGATCGGGTAGAACTGAAGCATGAGCGTTCGCACTCCCGACCCCAATCCAGGCTGGCTCTCCGAAGAGGACTTGTACGAGGCCCGCGGCCGACTGCCGATGATCTACGTCGAGGCAGTGCCGGTCCGGCTGGATCCCTTGGGCTATGTCAACGAGGTCGGCTTGTTGCTCCAGGCCGACGACGACGCCAGCATGATCCGCTCCTTGGTTTCCGGCCGGGTGCTCTACCGGGAAACCATCCGGGCCGCGTTGATGCGGCACATCGAAAAGGACCTCGGCCCGCTGGCCCTGCCGCAGCTCCCGCTCAGCCCGGTGCCGTTCACCGTCGCCGAATACTTCCCGGCACCGTCGCAGACCGGCTTCACCGACGAACGGCAGCACGCGGTCTCCCTGGCCTACGTGATCCCGGTGACCGGCGAATGCTCGCCGCGCCAAGATGCTTTGGAACTCACCTGGATGAGCCCCTACGAGGTGCTCAGCCCCATGGTGCAGGCCGAATTCGACGGCGGTCGTGGCGAATTGGTGAAGCAAGCCTTGGCTTTCGCCGGCTTCAACCCGGCCTGATCGCGGGGACGGCAACCGCGGAGCCCACCCGCCGGGAATACTGCGCCCGGACGCGTTGCTCAGCACAGTATGACGAAAATCGGATTCATCGGTAGTGGAAATGTCGGCAAAGCAGTGGCGAAATTGGCGGTGAACGCCGGCAACGAAGTGCTGATGAGCAATTCGCGCGGGCCGGAATCGCTCGGCGAGACGGTTGCCTGGCTGGGCGACAATGCGTCAGCCGGAACGGTATCCGAGGTGGCGGCCCAGGCCGACCTGGTGCTGGTGTCCATCCCGTTGAACAAAATCGATTCGCTTCCTGTCGAGCAGTTGCGGGGCAAAGTCGTGATCGACGCCAACAACTATTACCCGGACCGGGACGGCCGGATCCCGGCTCTGGAAGAAGAGACCTCGACCACGAGCGAACTCTTGCAGGATGTGCTTCCGGAGTCGTCCGTGGTGAAAGCCCTGAACCACATTTACGCTTCCGAAGTGCTCGAGCAGGTGCGGCCCGAATCCGGCGCGGCCCGGGCGCTCATCGTGGCGGGCGACGATGCCGACAGCAAGTCCGTAGTGGCCGGCCATCTTGAGCGCTGGGGCTTCGACGTCCTGGACCTCGGCCCGCTGAGCGAAGGCTGGCGGATCCAGCGGGATACTCCCGGGTACGTGGCCAACCTGGATCTCGCAGGACTCCAGGAAGCGGTGGCCAAGGCCAAGCGCTACGCCGACATGTCGCCGTCCGAATTGAGTGGCGGGGTTCCCGCGGCGGGAGACCTCTGAGCCCTTGCGCCTGAGATAGCGTGCTGTCTTTGGGTTAGCCGGTTGTCCGGCATCCGGCTAACCCAAAGACATCTGGCTATCCGAAACCGGGCGCTGAACCCGAAAAACCCGTCAGTTCCGTTGGACTTGGTTTTTCAACCGGCGCAGAGTCGGCTCGTGGATCGACCAGGCCACCAGCAAGCCGGCCAGCACGCCGAGCAGAGTCTCCAAGGCACGGTCGGTGATCAGACTGCCCGGGGTTGCCCCCGGCACCAGATTCATCATGGTCAAGGCCAATGGCGTGATGAAGAGCATCGCCAATCCGTATTGCCGCACGATCAGGAATTCCGCCATGAATTGCAGCGCCACAAGGAGCAGCAATACTTGCCAGGGTTGCATCTGGAACTGCGACAGGGCCCAGAAAATCAGCAGGCCGCCGAAAGTGCCGACCACCCGGTGCACACCGCGGACCATGCGCCCCCAACGGTCCGCGCCCATCATCACGACTGCCGCGCTGACCATCGCCCAGTAGCTGTGCCCCAACCCCAGCAGGGTCGAGACCGCGCCGGCCAATGCCACCGCCAGCAGATAGCGCACCGCTTGCATGCCCAGGTGGCGCCCATCGATCGGCTGAACTGCCGCGGCCGTCTGCCAGGGACGGTCCCCGGGTCGGAACAACAGCCCGCACAACCCGAGCAGCACGGCAAGCAGCGAAGCGCCCGCATTGGCCAACAACGGTTGCCAGATCGTCGCGGACGGCGGGCTGTGGCTGATCGCCGCGAAGGCGAAGATCGCGAAGAACCCGCCAACCGGGCCGAATCGGAGCAAGGTGGCGAGCACCGTCACCGCCGCGGCGGCGAGCGCGGTCAACAGCACCAAAGTCCAAGGCCCCGGAGCCAGCCGGCCCAGCCAGAGCGCCACGAACACGGTGGCCAACATGATCAACGCTGCTTGGCTCTGTTGGAAAAGCCGCTCGCGGTAGCTCGACATCCGGCCGTAGACTCCGGAAAATGCGCCGAATACCGCGTACAGGGACAAGTCGGGCCGGTCCAGAATCAGCAGGACCAGCAAGGGCACGGCGATTCCGACGGCGGCCCGCAGCGCAGGGAAATGGTCTGCCCGGTACGGTCCCATCCGGAAAAAATCACCGAACCGGCTCACCGCGCACCCCCTTTTGAAGCGCCGGTGGCAGCATCCGCCGGCTCTTCAACTCTATCGTTTGCGCAGCACCCAGAAGGCTCCGCCGGTACCCAGTCCGGCGCCGAGCAGCAGCACCCCGCCCATGATCAAGCCCCAGACCCACGCCGGCCACCCGGCACCGGAGGCGCCGTCGACGGGCAAGGCCGCAGCATTCATCCCGCTGCCCGGCGCTCCGTCTGCCGGCCCCGGCGCCGCGGCGGCAGCCGGCACTGCGGCAGCGCACGGCGCAGCGCCGGCGTCTGCGGCCGGAGTCGGCTCGCCGACCTGCACCGTGAGCACCTGGGTGTCGCTGACGCTCTGCCCGGACGCCAAGACCGCGCGCTGCGTCATGGTCAACCGGTAAAGCCCCGGAGCGCTGAACGACCAGTTCCCGTGCGCGTGCGTATTGAGCGGGATCCGATAGGAACCTCCGGCGTCGAGCACGGGGATCGGCGACCCGAAGGCGCTGAGTTCGAAAACGTGCACCTGGCCAGGGCCGGAGACCGCGTCCAGCGACCAGTCGACCGGGCCGGAGACCTCCTGCGGAGTCAGTGATTCGGTATTCCAACCGAGCCAGACCAGCCCCGGACGCTGGGTCTGCGGAATCTGGTACACCGTAGTTCCGGCCGGACCCAGGAATCCGAAGGCTCCGCCCGGGGCCGAAATCGCCGCTTCCGGCTTGACCTTGATCACGGTACTGGCCGGCTCGCGCCAGGTCACCGCACCAGTGGTGCCGTCCTTGATCTGCGAACGGAACTTGCCGTCCACCAGCCGGGAAGCAAAGTCCACATGCCCTTGGTCGAGCACGGCGGATCCGGGCGCCGGTCCGGTGGAGGAGCCCGCGCCGGGCACCGGGCAGACCGGAGCCGGCGCCGTCCGATTGCCGGTAGGGACTTGGCCCGGTGCGTCGGCCGCGCTCTTGATCTGGTCGGGCAACCCATGCACCTGTTCCCCGTCGAAGCACCTCGCCGGATCGACCGTGCCCGGGTCGACCTCCTCGCCGACTACCCAGGCCACCGTGAAATCGCTGCTCTGGCCCTCGGCCGCGCTGCGCTGGAACGCGGTGCAATAGACCCCGGGCGCGGAGAACACCCAGGAACCGTGCTGGTGCACACCGGCCGGGATCGTGAACCGGTTGATTCCGGCGGCGGAGTTGAATTTGATTTCCGGTTGCGCCAATTCGCCCAACTGGTACATCGCGAAATCACCGGGCGCCGGCCCCGCACCCACGGTGCCGAGCCGGGTCAAGGTCCAATCGATGGCACCGAGCTGCGGGACCTCCTCAGTGGACCAGCCGGGCCAGAGCAGACCCGGCTCCTGGGTCTGCCCCAGAACGTAGACTTCGGAACCCGGTGCGCCGAGGAAGCCGAAGCTGGAACCGCCCCGGATGGTCCGCTTAGCCGGGTTCTTCGCCTGCAACACGGTTTTGGCCGGATCCCGGTAGACCACCTGGCCTTGCGAGGAGTCCTTGATTTCGGTGCGCAAACCGTGCGCGCCCAAGCGGCTGGCCAAATCGATGTGCCCTTCGGCGAGCACACTCACGCCGGTCGGCCGGTCAGTGCCGCCGGGTTGCTTCCCGGGTTTGGCGACGTCGCCCGGCTTGCTGGCGGAGCCGCCGTCGGCACACGGTTTGATCGCCGAGCGGTCCAGGTACCCTGGTGTTCCGGGAGTCTCCGAGCCGACGGCGAAGGTCAGCATGCTGCTGGATCGCACCGGCTGCACGCTGCCCAACGGTTGCGCGTCGATGGTCAAGGGCACGCAGTAGACGCCGGGCTGGTCGAAGGACCAACGCCAGCCATCAGCCCGGCTTTGCCCGGCAAGCAGGGTTTGGCCGAGCGAATCGGCGGGATTGCTGGAAAGCAGTGCGCTGCTGCCGTTGAGCAGTTGGACGGTGCCAGGACCCTGGACCTGGCCGAAGGACACGGTCAGGAGGCCACTGAGCGCACCCGGGGCGATCCGACCCGAATCGAATACCAGGGCCGGCGACGATTCGCTGTCATTGGCGTCGATCAGGTATTTTCCGCCGGAGTACAAAGTGGTGGAAACCACGAGTTCGCCCGGCGCAGCATCCCGGGCCGGGAGATTGCTGGCAGCCTGGTACCGGGCATTCAAGCCACCGCTTTTCACGTCGACGGTGGGTTCCAGGCGGAGCATCCCGGAGCGCAGTACCGGGCCCACCGGCGCCTGGTCCGGTGCAGCCCGGTCATGGGAGAGCAGGCTGAGCCCGGCCGTGCCGCCGACCCGATCGCACGGGACCTGCGCCGCGGCCTGGCCCGGATCACCCACCCAAATGGTCAACTGCGCACTATCCCGGACCCAGTCGCCGGCCGAGCGCAGGGCCTTGGCCTGGAACGCGAGGCAATACTTCCCGGGTTGCGTGAAGCTCCAGGTGAAGTGCTTGTGGCTGGCGGCAGCGATCGGCAGGCTCTGCGGCATGCCCTGCCGGGTATCGAAATAGACCGCATCCGGACGCAGCCGGTCGGCGACCGCATCATCGTAGAACATCGCGAAGTTTCCGCCGGCCGGGCCGGAGACCTCGGTCAAGGTAGCGTCCTGGAATCCGAAGGCCAAGTCCGACGGCGAGAAATCCTCGCCGCTGAAGCCGGGCCAAACGTAGTGCTCGGGATCCGGTTCGCCCTGGCCGAAATACCAGTACTTGCTGCCCGGTGCGCCGACCACGCTGAAGTCCCGGCTGGGGTCCGGAGTCGGGACGCTGCCGGAACGGACGCCGGTCAGCACCAGGTCTTGGAACGGCACGCGTTGCTGCGAATTCGCGATCTGCAACTGCAACGACTTCCCGTCGCCGCGCAACGGCGCCCGCACGTCGAGGTGACCGGCACGCACGACGGTGGCCGGTTTAGCAGGGTCTCCCGGGTCAGGGTTTCCCGGGTCCGGATTTCCGGCGGCGCAACTGAGCGGCTTGGCGGGCAAGTCCCCCACGTAAACCGTGTACCGGCCCGAGGCGGTCAGCATCCCGCCCTGTTTGGTCTTCAGCGCCTGGCTGATGGTCAAGCAGTACCGTCCCGGCACGGTGAATTCGGTGCTGAGCGATGAGGTGACGCCGAACAGGGCCGGCTCGGAGCCGCCCGGTGCCGACCCGTTCAGCAATGAACTGTCCAGTGAAACCGGGCCAGCGGCCCCTTTCCCGGTCAGCACGGCCTTGCCGCCGGCCGGCGTGCTCGCTTCGAGCAGCGAGAATACGTTTGCCGCATTGGTGCCGGTGAAATCCCGGGTGCTTTCCCCGCGCGCATTGAGCTCGGAGGACGGCTTCCCGGCTCCTCTGCTCACCAAGGTGCCCGCGCCGATCAACAACCGGCCGGAACCGGAGTATTCCGAGCCGGTCTCCGCGGAACCGAGCACTGTTCCGGCGGCGAGGTAGTTTTCGGTGGCCGGAGTGCCGAATCCGCCCTGCGGCAGCCGGTCCGCGGCGGCCAGGTGCAAAATCGCCTGTTCCGCCGGAATGAAGGTCTGCTTGCTGAAATCCTTGCCGCCATCGGCGTCGGACCAGGCCCCTTGGGTCAGCGCGATCCCGGCCCGGAACGACTCGACCCGCCCCGGATTGCCGTCGAAGGCCTTGGCCAGTGGTGCGATCTGGGCGTAGCCGGAGTCGATCACCGTGGGCGGCGGGCTGTCTGCCCGGGCCGGGACGGCAGTCGCCAGTTGCCCGGGGACAACGGCCGCTCCGATCAGGAGCAGGGGTGCGAGCAGAGCAGAGCGGATTTTCACGGGAAGCTTTCCGACGTCGGTGAACGGGCCGGTTGCGGGACCGGACGGCAGGTCCGGCCCCGCAACCGCATTGAGGGCTGATTACTTGGTGACGAACTTCACGGTGATCGGGCTGGAAGCACCGACCTTGTTCTCCGGGTTGCTTGCCGAAATGGTCACCAGGTAGGTGCCTTTGGCGCTGAAGGTCCACTTCGGGTGCGCATGGAACGCTTCGTCCTCATTGGCTTTGAGCGCCGCGGTGTAGCTGTTGCCCGAGGTCACGACGCCGGTGCTGGCCGGAAAGTCCAGGCGCACCGTGCCCGGGTTGCCGGCCGCCGGGACGACCGTGAACTTCACATGGTCGCCAGCCGACAGTTTGTTGTACAGGCCCTGTTCTCCGGACGCTTCACCGGGGGCTTCGTTGCCGGAACCAGCGAACCCGGTGAACAGCTCGTTGCCGGTTTGCGTGGCCGGGATGATCCAGTTGCCGCCTTCCTTCTTGCTGACGTCGAACTCCACGTCGCCGACTTGTGCTGCGGCGTAGTAGTTCCCGTGGAACTCGTCGTTGGTGCCCAAGACCAGGTTCTTGCCGTTGGCGCTGATCGACGCCCGGGCGATATCGATGTGTCCTTCGGAGATCACGGTGGTGGCCGCCTGGGCCGGTGCGCCGACCGCCAGGCTCAGTGCCGCGATCCCGGCAAAGACGGTGCTGGCCAAACCGGTCCGGAAGAACTTCTGCTTGCTGGGTGTGGCGGATTCAAAGGTTTTGCTGATAGTCACAATGCGCTCTTTCTAGCGTCGGAGTTGCGAGGTTGTTGAGAATCATTCTCAACAACCTCATCCTGGTTCAGATCCTGTGCAATGTCAAAGGCGGTGCTTCCGACGCCGGATTCCGGGACTTTCTTCGTCGCAGTCAGCCGGCCCAAGAGGCCGTGCTTCGGTGCGAACAGCCACGCCAGGACGAACAGCGAGGTGGCCACCAACACGATCGTGCCGCCTACCGGGAGGTCCCAGCTCCAGGAGAGGTACAACCCGATCAATGCCGAAGCCGCGCCGATCAACGGGGCGATCAGCATCATCAGGCCCATCCGGTCGGTCAGCAGCCGGGCCGCCGCCGCCGGGCTGATCAACAGGGCCAGCACCAGGATGTTCCCGATCGTCTGCAGGGAAAGCACGACGGCGATCGTCACCAGGACGTAAAGCGCCATGTCGAGCCAGAGCACCGGCAGGCCCACGGACCTGGCCATCTCCCGGTCCACGCTCACCGCGACGAATTCCTTGTAGAACACCGCGACGATCAACAGCAGCACCGCGCCGCCGATGCCGACGGTCCAGACGTCCTCGGCCGGGATTCCGGTGATCGAACCGAACAGGAACGACTCCAACGAACCGGCGTAGCCCGGAGCCCGCGAGATCACGATGATGCCCAGCGCAAAAGCGGCGGCGAAGATCACACCGATCAGACTGTCCTCCTTGAGCCGCCGGTTCTGCGAAAAGAGCGCCACCAGGACCGCGGTGAGCACACCGGCGGCGGCCCCGCCGAGCATCAGATTCCCTTGCAGCACGAAAGCCACGGCAAGGCCCGGGAAGACCGCGTGGGATACCGCGTCGCCGATGAACGCCATGCCGCGCAGCACCACGAAGGAACCGATCACCCCGCAGATCACCGAGGAGAACAAGGAGACCAGCAAGGCCTTGGGCAAGAAGCTGAGCGTGGGGTTGCCCAGGTCATTGAGGAAATCCAGCGGGCTCATGCGATCCCCCGCGGATCGCCGGCCGGGTTTGCCGCCGCATCCGCGGCAAAGCCTGGAAGCAGCACTCTCGCGCCGAACAGCCGGCGCCAATGCACCGAGTCCAAAACCTCGGCCGGCTCGCCGTCGATCAGAATCCGCCGGTCCAGGAGGCAGAGCCTGCTGCACTCCAGGGCCGCGCTGTAGAGATCGTGCGTGGTCATCACAATGGCCCGGCCCTCTGCCGCCAACTCGGCGAACAGCCCGGTGAGCAGCTCCTGGGTCGGCACGTCCAACCCGGTGAACGGCTCGTCCAGGAGCAGCAGCTCGGGATTGAGCGCCAGCGCCCGGGCGACCAACACCCGCTGGCGCTGCCCACCGGAGAGCTCGCCGACCGGACGCTTGGCCAAATCGGCTAGCCGGACCCTTTCGATCGCCTCGTGCACCGCCCGGAAATCCGTGACCCCGGGGCGGCGGAACCAACCGATTCTGGCCACCCGACCAGTCATCACGGCGTTTTCAATGCTGATCGGGAAGTCCCAGGAAAACTCGTGCCGCTGCGGCACATATCCGACCAGATCCCGGGCCTTGCCGATCGGCCGCCCGGAAACCGCCACCGAACCGGACCGCTTGAGCAGGCCGAGCACCGCCCGGAGCACCGTGGTTTTGCCGGCGCCGTTCGGGCCGAGCAGGCCCACCATTTCACCGGCGGCGACCCGCAGATCCACCCCGTCGACGACCCTGCGGCCGGCCAGCTCCACGTGCAGGCCGCGGATCGCCAAGACGTCATCCACCGGATTCCCCGCTCCGGACCGCCCGTTCATCGTTGCTGCCCCAGCTTCGCAACGGCTTCCACCTCGGATTTGGCCCGCCGGCTGGATACGATCGAGCGCAGCAAGCCGATGAGCAGCCCGGCAAGCAACAGCGCCAGGAGCACGCCGCCGGCGGCCCACAGCAACTGGCCGCCAGCCGGATCTGCCGATGCGGCCGGCACGGCCGCCGGGCTACTCGCCAAAGCCAGCTGGGCGAACCCCGGCTCCGGGTCTGTGGCCGAGCCTACTGCGAAACGGAGCACCTGCTTGCTCGATGCGGTGCTCCCGTCGGTGAGCTCGGCAGCGAACTCCACCGACAAGAAATAGATGCCCGGGGTGCTGAACACCCAGTTGGCATGGGTGTGCGCGTTCGCATCCATGAACACGTCCTGCTGGCCGGTTCGGCGCGAATCCCAGAGCACCTGCGGTTGGCCCAGATTTCCGCTTTGCAGGTACATCATCACCGTGCCAGGACCCTGTACTCCGGTCAGGCTCAACCGGGCCTGGCGCTTGATCGCGGCGATCACCTGCGGGTCCTGGGTATTCCAACCGGCCCAGACCACGCCCTGCTGCTGGGTCTGCGGCACCACATAGACGTCGCTGCCCGGCGTCGCGCCCAGGAAGGCATAGCTCGGATCGTCCGGGACCACCTGCTTCGCGGCATCCGCCACTTTGAGCACGACGTCGGGCAGGTTCCGCCACACCGGCTGCGGCCCGGACGAATCATGGATTTGAATGAGCCAATTCCCGGTTCCGCCCTGGCCCGCAGCCGTGCCGTCGAAGCGCGGACCGATGTCGACATGGCCCTGCTCGATCACCGCGCGCCCGGCGACCGCCGGCTCCTGGGCAGAAATGGTCTGGTCGAGGTCCCCGGCCGGACGGATCGAAGGAATCGAGCCGGACCGGCCGGTGGGGAACGGGGCGAGGGCCAGACTCCCGGCAAGGAACAGGGCGAGCAATTTCATAGGACGGCTTTCTAGGTTGCGGACGGGTATCCGCGGGCCGGGATTCCGGCCCACGGGGTCAGTGCCTCGGGTTCAGGCAACTGGCGAGCGAATCGGCATTGGCCCGCATCATCTGCAGGTACGTGCTGACCTGCTGGTCGAAACTGTCGCCGTAGATGCTGCAGACCTTGATCCCCAGCTCGGCAGCCAGCTGGGTCAGCGTTGCGGAGCGGGTCCGCAGATTCGGCTCCAGGAAGACCGCGGGAACCTGCAGATTCTGGATCGTCTGGGTCAGCTTCTGGCGTTCCTGGACACTGGGCTCGGTGGCCGGGTTCGGGGTCACGAAGCCCGCGACTTTGAGCCGGTACCGGTCGGCGAAAGAGCCGAAGGCGTCGTGCGTGGTGATCAGCTGCCGGTTTGCCTCCGGAATCGAATCGATCTTGGCTTCCACATAACGGTCCAGTTCGTCGAGCTGGACCGAATAATCCTGCGCATTGCGCGTGTAATCCTCCCGGCCGGCCGGGTCCGCAGCGATCAAGGCATCCTTGATCACGCCGAGATAGGCCTTGGCATTGCGGACGTCCTGCCAGAGATGCGGGTCGATTTCGCCATGCACGTGCTTGCCCAGGACCGCTTGCGGCAGTTGGTAGACCTGGGCGCCGGAACTGCCGAGGAACCGGTAACCCGGCCCGGCCGGAACCTCGTGCAGCGCTTTGTTGGGCACTTCGATCACGGTATTGCCGGCGTCGAACTCGCTTTGCGTGTAGTCTCCGGAGCCTTCCGGATCCGCGTAGAGGTACAGCTGCTTGCGGTCCAGATCAGCGGTGACGTCGGCATGTCCGCTGCCCAGGACCTTTTTCCCGGGGCCGGCCTCGGCCGGATTGACGCCTACCGCGAAGCTGAAAGTCTGCTCGCCGATTCGCTGCGTGCCGGCAGCGGTTTTCAGGTCCGCTCGGACGGTGAGCCGGTAAATGCCCGGTGCCGTGAAGGCCCAGCTCAAATGCGTGTGCGCATCCGGCGGGAGCGTGGTCCGGTCCTTCTCCGGCGACACCCCGTCAGTCGAGTCGAAGTACAGCTCGGTTTTGCCGAAGGTCTCCGTGCCGTAGGCCAGCAACGCTCCGGGACCGTCCACCGAGACCGCGCTGAGCAGCACATCGGAGTTCCGGTCCGCACCCAGCCCGGCGCCGGCGCCGCGCACCCGCAAACCCAGCCAAATCGTATCCAGGGTCAGATTCTCCAGCAGCGGCATGATGTGCGCCCCGTACTTTTCACTCGCTTCGGCCAAGGAAATATTCGGGGTTCCCGGGCGGAGGTTGGCATCCAGCGATTTGATCAGGTTGTGTTCTTCGAGCAGCAGGTGGTTGGTGAAGGCGACATCCGCGTACGCGATGTTCCGCACATCGCGCAAAGTCGGCTCATAGCTGTGCGGATCAGCTCCTTCGGGAACCAGCGGCAGCACTTCGGCCCGGTTCCCGGCAACGTTTTTCGCCAAGTCGGCGATGATCCCGGTGCTGGCCACCACCTTGAGCCGGTGATCGCCGGCGTCGAAGGTACTGGTGGCCGAGCAGCCAGAGAGCAGCAGCAGGGCAGCGAGCGCTGCGCCAATGGCCCGGCCGGGAGCAGGCGAGGCGGGGAATGAACGGGGCATCTGGCAGAGCTTTCCGAAGTAGGCGACTCGCCCAGTCTAATCACTAATGATTCTCATTCGCATTAATAATATCCCGCCCGCCCCTCGTTTCAGATAGCCGCATGTCTTTTGGATAGCGTTTTGCACGTCAATCGGCTATCCGAAGAGCACCCAGCTATCCGAAAACGGAACCGAAGCGGACGACTCGCGCCGGGCTGAGAGAATAGACGGGTGCCTCAATCAGATTTCAGCTTCACGGTCGGCTCCAGACTCCGCGACACCGGTTCGGCGACAACCGACGACGGCGGCGAATTCCTCGGCCGGACCGGAACCATCAGCACCCCGCACGGCGAAATCCAGACGCCGGCCTTCATTGCGGTCGGCACCAAAGCCACGGTCAAAGCCGTACTGCCGGAGTCGATGAAAGAACTCGGTGCGCAAGCCCTGCTGGCCAATGCGTACCACCTCTACCTGCAGCCCGGGCCAGACATCGTCGATGCGGCCGGCGGCCTGGGAAAGTTCATGAATTGGGCCGGGCCGACGTTCACCGATTCCGGCGGATTCCAGGTGATGAGCTTGGGTTCCGGGTTCAAAAAAGTCATCGACATGGTCAACGTCGACCAGAGCGGCGCAGACGACCGGGTGGCTCCCGGCAAGGAACGCCTGGCCCATATCGACGACGACGGCGTCTGGTTCAAGTCCCACCTGGACGGCAGCAAGCACCGGTTCACCCCCGAAGTCTCCCTGCAGATCCAACACCAGCTCGGCGCGGACGTGATGTTCGCCTTCGACGAGCTGACCACGCTGCACAACTCCCGCGGCTACCAGCAAGAAGCCTTGGAACGCACCCGGCTCTGGGCCGAACGCTGCATCGCCGAACACCGCCGGCTCACCGAAGTCCGGGAAGCCAAGCCGTACCAGGCACTCTTCGGCGTTATCCAAGGCGCACAGTACGAGGACCAGCGCCGCAAGGCCTCGCGCGACCTGGGCGGGATGGAAATCGATGGCATGCAGTTCGACGGCTTCGGCTTGGGTGGCGCCCTGGAGAAGGAAAATCTGGGCACCATCGTGCGCTGGTGCTGCGAGGAACTGCCGGAAGCCAAACCCAAACATTTGCTCGGCATCTCGGAGCCGGACGACATCTTCGTGGCGATCGAAAACGGTGCGGACACCTTCGATTGCGTCTCACCGACCCGGGTCGCCCGGAACTCCGCGTTCTACACGCCGTTCGGACGCAAAAACCTCTCTAACGCACAATACAAACGCGACTTCGGCCCGCTCATGGACGGTTGCGATTGCTACACCTGCACCCATTACAGCCGGGCATACATCCACCACTTGTTCAAGGCCAAAGAGATGCTTTCCGCCACGTTGATCTCGATCCACAACGAGCGCTTCGTGGTGAAGCTGGTGGATGACGCGCGGCGCTCCATCGACGACGGCTCGTTCTTCGAGTTCAAAGCGGAGACCTTGGCCAACTACTACCCCGCCTGAGGCTTGGTGATGCCAAGCTCGGAGTATCCCGGGAGTTCCGTGAATTCCATTGTCCGAATCACAGGGAACCCATAGGATCGGCTCATCGCCCGACTCTACCCGAGGGAACTTCTGATGAAATTGCGCAGCTTCATCCTGCCCGGCACGGTACTCGCCTCGGCAATCGGCCTCTTCCTCGCTCCTATCGCCAACGTTCCACTGGCCAACGCAGCACCGGTCACCGGCTCCTCGGCCGGCCCGGACGCAGTCACCGGCCAGGACGCGCTGGCCAAAGGCCCCGGCCTGCTCAACATCGCCTCGGCCAAATCCGGCTTGAGCGTCGATCGGCTCAAGAATCTGCTCCGCGGCGACAATGGCCTGTGGATTGACCGCCAAGGATCGCCGTTCTTCGTCGAGCCGGGCCTGACCCCGCAGCAGAAGGCGGATTCCGCGGCTGAACGCCAGGCTCCGGCCGCCGGCAGCGCGGCGGCCCCGGCCCCGGCCGACGCCTTCGCACTGCATTCCCGGCCGGGTTCCACGAAAACGATTTTCCTCGACTTCGACGGCGCCGTGATCACCGGAACCGCGTGGAACGACAGCAGCCACCCGAGCTATGACGCCAAGCCCTTCGACACCGACGGCGATCCGAGCAGCTTCAGCGACAGTGAACGCAAGGCCATCATCGAGGCCTGGCAGCGGGTTTCCGAGGACTACGCGGTCTTCGACGTCGACGTCACTACCGCGGACCCCGGTGACGCCGCGCTGAACCGCAGCTCGGCAAGCGACAACGTCTACGGCTCGCACGTGGTCATCACGCCGACCACCGACGTCCGCCCCGGCGTGGGCGGCGTGGCCTATGTGGGGACCTTCAACAGTGCCAACAACGGCCAGAACCAGCCGGCCTGGGTCTTCAGCAGCAACCTCAGCAATGTCGCGAGCAATATTGCCGAAGCGGCCACCCATGAGGTCGGGCACAACCTCGGCTTGAGCCATGACGGCGACAGCCAGCAGTCGTATTCCCGCGGGCAGGGGATCTGGGCCCCGATCATGGGCGCCGCTTACGGGAAACCACTGTCCCAGTGGAGCAACGGCGACTACAAAGACGCCAACAACAAGGAAGACGACCTTTCGGTGATCGCCGGGCACGGCCTGTCCTACATCCCGGCCAATCACGGCACCAGCACCGCCTCCGCCAGCGTGGTGGCCAAAGGCAGCAGCTACAACGGAACCATCCTGAGCAGGACCGACGTGGCTTACTACAAGGTGGTGGTCGGCGCTTCCGGAGCTTACACCTTCGCCGCGACCCCGCCCGCGGTGGGCGCCAATCTGGACATCAAGCTGAGCCTGCTGGATGCCAACGGCACCCAGCTCGACTCCAACAACCCGGTGGCCACCAAAGCGGCGAGCAGCACCGCCGCCGGAATCGACGCCAAGCTCAGCGGGACGCTGGCCCCCGGCACCTATTACCTGACCATCGACGGCGTCGGCCAAGGCGATCCCCAGGTCGACGGCTACAGCGACTACGGCAGCATCGGCAGCTTCACGCTCGCCGTCTCCTGATCCGGACTGCTGCGCTGCCCGAGGTGCCTGCGGAGAAAACTGCCGCTTCGGCGTAGATTGGCGATATGAACCCGCCTTTCACGCCCGCACCGGCTTTCAGCACCCGACCGACCCTGCGCGGAACGTTCGGCATGAGCGCGAGCACCCACTGGTTGGCCACCGCATCGGCGCAATCGGTCTTGGAACGCGGTGGGAATGCTTTCGACGCGGCAGCTGCGGCGGCCTTCGTACTGCACGTGGTCGAACCGCACCTGAACGGACCCGGCGGCGACCTGACCGCGATCTTCGTCTCCGGCGCCGATCCGCAGCCAACGGTCTTGATGGGCCAAGGGCCGGCGCCGGCGGCGGCCACCCGGGAGCACTTCCTCGCCGAAGGGCTGGACTTGATTCCCGGATCGGGCGCTCTGGCGGCTGCGGTCCCCGGTGCGGTGGACGCTTGGCTCCTGCTGTTGCGGGATCATGGAACGTGGGACTTGGCCGAGGTCTTGGCCTACGCGATCGGCTATGCCCGGGACGGGCACCCGATTGCGGCCGGCGTCTGCCGCACCATCGCGACGGTTTCGGATTTCTTCCTCGAGCATTGGCCGACGTCGGCCGCGCAATGGCTGCCGGAAGGGAAAGTCCCGCAGGCCGGTGATTTGGTCCGGAATCCGGCCTGGGCAAGCACCTTGCAGCGATTGGCCGACGCCGCACCCGGTGCCCGGGTCGCCGGGATCGACGCCGCACGGGCGCTCTGGCGCGAGCAAGCCGGCCGCGCCGCCGGCGATTTCGCCGCTACTGCGCACCGGCATTCCTCCGGCCGCGATCATTCCGGGGTCATCACCGCAGCGGACTTCGCGGCTTTCGAAGCCGGCTACGAACGTCCGGTCAGCATCGATTTCCGCGGCTACACGATCACCAAAGTCGGCGGTTGGAGCCAAGGCCCGGTGCTCCTGCAAACCCTGCAGATCCTGGCCGGCTTCAGCGACGACCGGCTGGACCCTTCGACCACGTTGGGCGCCCACACCATCCTCGAGGCGCAAAAACTCGCCTTCGCCGATCGGGATGCCTACTACGGCGACGACGAAAATATTCCGCTTGACGTACTTCTTTCGCCGGAATACGCCGCACAGCGCCGTACGCTCATCGCGGAGACCGCGAGCCACGAATTCAGACCGGGCCGCGTCGCCGGCACCGAGGCCTTCCATCCGCCGCTGCGCACCGAATATTCCGATTCCGGCATAGACGGCTCGGGGGGCGGGGTCGGCGAACCCACGGTGCGGCGCAACGGCGAAACCCGGGGCGACACCTGCCACCTCGACGTCGTCGACCAATGGGGGAACTTCATCTCCGCGACTCCGTCCGGCGGCTGGCTGCAGAGTTCGCCCTACATCCCGGAGATCGGCTTCTGCCTGGGCACCCGGCTGCAGATGAGCTGGCTCGAAACCGGCGGCCCGGCAACCCTGGAGCCGGGCAAACGGCCACGCACCACGCTCACTCCGACCATGGTGCTCAAAGACGGCCGGGCGGTCGCGGCGTTGGGCTCCCCCGGCGGCGATCAGCAGGACCAGTGGCAGTTGCTCTATCTGCTGCGCACCATCGTCGGCGGCTACGAACCGCAGCAAGCCATCGACGCCCCGGCTTTGCACACCACGTCGCTGGCCGGCTCATTCTGGCCGCGGACCTGGGAGCCCGGCGGCGCTGTCGTGGAAGACCGGATCGGCACCGACGTCATTGCCGAGTTGGAGCGTCGCGGCCACGTGGTGGCCCGCGCCGGCGATTGGGGCCTGGGCCGGCTCTCGGTGGCCGGGCGGACCGGCGACGGAGTACTCTACGCAGCAGCGAATCCACGCGGCATGCAGGGCTACGCAGCCGGACGCTGAGCGCCGAAGACACTGGAGGATCGGATGGAAATCTCAGAACTATTGCTCGACGCCTTCAACCGGATCGACGAAGAAGTCCGCGGCGTATTGCACGGTCTCGACGAGCAGACTTTGAACACCGGGCCGGACGGTGCGAATTCGATCGGCTGGCTGGTCTGGCATTTGAGCCGGGTCCAGGACGACCATCTGAGCGAAGTCGCCGGCCGGGAGCAGATCTGGCTCGGCTCGGGCTACCAAGCGCGGGCCCGACTACCCCTGCCCGAGACCGACACCGGCTACGGCCACACTGAAGCACAAGTAGCCGGCGTCCGGTTCGACGGGCCGGATCTGCTGTCCGAATACCATGCGGCCGTGCACCGGATGACCGCGGACTATCTCAGCGGTCTGCAGGGCGCGGATCTGGACCGGATCGTGGACACCCGCTGGAATCCACCGGTCACCCTGGGCGCCCGGCTGGTCAGCGTGCTTTCCGACTGCTCCCAGCATGTGGGGCAGGCTGCTTACGCCAAAGGGCAACTCGGCCGCTGAACCGGAACGGCTCAGGCCTGGGCCGCCGGAGCCGCGCCGTAGCTCGGCTCGCGCTTTTTGATCCAGCCGATGACCATCGCGGTGACTGGTACCAACAGGTACTGCAGCGCGACTTTGTAGACGAATCCGACCAGGGTGTAGTTGACCAAGCCGCCGAAATCGGTGATCCCGATGATCGGCGCGGCGACGGCGCAGAAGATCAACGTGTCCACGAACTCGCCGGCTCCGGATGAGCCGAGCAGCCGCACCCACAGCCGCCGCTCGCCTTGGCGCGCCTTGAGCCGCACCATGATGAACGAGTTCAGCAATTGCCCGGCCAGGAAGGCCAGCAACGATCCGGCCACCAAAAGCGGGACCGGACCCAGCACGCCCTCCAAGGCGGCTTGCTTCGCCCGGCCGAAATCGTCGTCGAACCCGGGCAGCATGATGATCACCCAGTAGCAGAGCGAGGCGAAGATCGAGAGCCCGAAGCAGGTGAAAACCGCTTTCCGCGCCATCTTGAAGCCATAGACCTCGCTGATCACATCGCCCAGGATGTACGCGAACGGAAACAGGAAGAAGCCGCCGTCGGTGATGATCGGACCGAACTGCACGCCTTTGACCGCGCCGATGCCGGACAGGATCACGATCGTGCCCATGATGGCGAGCAGAATGCCGAAATAGCGGCTGCCGACGGCGGCGTATTGCAGGCTGGGCGCAGGGGGTGCGGTCGGGTTCACGGAAGAATCCTTTGGCTGGGCTGATATCCGATGGCCCGTCTGCACCCAGGCCGCCCACCATTCTACGCATGATCGGCGGCGCTGCGGTTACGGGATGTCCGCCCCGCGATGCAGGATCCGGCCCCGGAAGAAGTCCGGATCGCGGAAGTACATCACGACCATCAACACCGCGCCCAGCAGGATCACTCCGATGCCCAGGATGAAAACCAGCCCCACCCCGCCGAGCTCGGATCCGGAACCGTATTCCGGGTCCATCGAATCGATCGCGGTTTTGACGAAGAACAGCAACAGCATCACTCCGCCGAGCAGCGGCAGCAGGAACCGGAAGACGAACCAGCGCACCGAACCGAACCAGCTCCGGCGGAAGTACCAGACGCAGGCCAGGGCGGTGATCCCGTAATAGAAGCAGATCATCATGCCCAAGGCGGTCACGGTGTCGGCGAGCGCGTTCTCCGAGACCACGCGGGTGATCGCGTAGAAGGCGCCGGCTGCGACCGCGGCCGTGACCGTCGCCGTCGACGGCGATTTGTAGCTGGGGCTGATCCGGCCCAGCGACTTCGGCAATGCCCGGTAGTGGCCCATCGCCAGCAAGGTGCGGCCCGGCGAGACAAAAGTCGATTGCAACGACGCCGCCGAGCTGGACAGGATGCCCAAAGACATCAGGATCGCGAACGGACCCATCACCGGCCCGGCCAGGACCGCGAAGATGCTGGCTTGGTTTTCCGGATTCCCGGTGCCGAGGCCGGTTTCGCCCACTCCGGCGTAGGACAGCGTGGCCAGGGCAACCGTCATGTAGATGACCACGATGATCAGCACCGTGAGCATGGCGGCCCTGCCGGGCGTCCGTTTCGGATTCTTCATCTCCTCGTTCATGGTCAGCGTGGTGTCCCAGCCCCAATACACGAAAATCGACAGCGACACCCCGGCGGCGAATTCGGAGAAGGAGTTCACCCCGAACGGGTTGAACCATTCCGGCGTGATCATGGTCGCGTCGAACGCGGTGCCGTTGGCCACGTGGGCGAAGGCCGAAATCGCGAACCAGCCGAGCACCAGTAACTGGAATCCGACCAAAACGTACTGCACGGTCTTGGTGGTTTCCATGCCCCGGTAGGACACCCAGCAGGCCAGGGCGATGAACACCAGGGTGGTCAGGATGTTCAACCAGAGCACGTGGCGCAGCTCGCCCAACTCCGGATTCCCGAAGATCTGGCCCAGCAGCAAGTAGAAGAAGTCCACCGCGACCGCGGCCAGATTCGAGAGCACGATCACGGTCGCCGCGATCAGGCCCCAGCCGCCCATCCAGCCGATCCAGGGGCCGAAGGCCCGGCTGGCCCAGGTGAAGGAGGTCCCGGAGTCCGGCATCGCGTTGTTGAGTTCGCGGTACCCGAACGCCACCAGGATCATCGGGATGAACCCGACCAGGAATATCGCCGGCAAGTGCACGCCGACGACGGACACCGTGGGTCCCAGCGCGGCGGTCAGGGTATAGGCCGGCGCAATGGTGGAAATGCCGATCACCACCGCCCCGAGCAGCCCGACCGATCCGGCTTTCAGGCCCTTCTCGCTCAATCCGGAACTGTTCGGGCCTGCTTCACCGTGGCCTGAAGACGTCTTTGTCTGGCTCATATCACCCTCTAGTAACTCTGCTCGGATTGCTGCCCGCGGGGCAGCACGATCATCGGGACGGGCAGGGCACGCAGAATCCGTTGCGCGGTGCTGCCCAAAAACAACGCCCGGTTCTGGGCCAGCCGGCTGGACCCGATCAGCAGGACCTCACCGTCCTGCCAGGCCAGCGCGTCGACCGCCTGCTCGATGCTGCGGCCTTGTGCCACCACGATCTCCACTGGCGAGCCGAGGGGCGGGCGGTCCGCAGATTCGATCCGGAGCTTTTCTTCCAAATAGCTCCGGGCCGCCTCCTGCAAGGTTCCGGAAGCCCCCGGATCGAGGTCCTGATCGAGCGCCAAAAGCGAGATCAGGCGCAACGGCAGGGCACGCCGGGCCGCGGTGTCCAAGGCCAAGCCCAGTACCTCGTCGGCGCCGGGACGGGTGCCCACGCCGCAACTGAGCCGGCTGATCGGCTCGGTGTTCTGATACCCGCCCGGCGCCAAAGCCACCGGGACCTGCGCCGAATGCAGGAGCGAACTCGCCGTACTGCCCACCGTGAATCGCTTGAAGAGGCCGTTGCTGGCCGCACCCACCACCAGCAATCCGGCGTCGAGTTCGGCGGCCGCGGCATTGAGCGCCTCGGCTTCGGATTCGGCGAAGCGAAGCTGCCCCCGGGCAACGACCTCGGCCGGAACCATCGCCAGGGCTTCATCCAGCCAGCTCTGGGCTTGCTGCTGCAAGGCACGGTCGAATCCCGGCGCCGGTGGATAGGCCGCCTTGAAGGGCGAGTCCTGCGGCAGGACCAGCACCAGATCCAGCTCGGCGTCCTGCCGTTTGGCCAGGGCGACGGCCAGATCGAGCGCCTCCCGGCCACGGGCATTCGCGGTATAGCCGACGACGTAGCGCATCAGCTGCTCCGGCCCAGTTCGCGCAGCAGATTCTGCGCGGTGTATTCGCCCATCCGGACTGCGCCGTCGACGTGCTGATAGCCTTCCGCGGCCAAATCCGAAGAGGACCAATGGATCGGCCCGACCGGAGTCAGCTGATCCGCGCCGTAACGGTGCAGGCCGCCCAAGTCGTAGCTTGCGGCATACGCCCCGCGGGTCCACTCTTCGGAACCCCAATCCGATTCGTAGTAGACCTCCGGGTCCAGGGCCGCCGGGCCCAGGTAGCGGGCCAGCGAGGCGAGGACTTCGGCGCGCCGCTCATCGGCGTCGAGTTCGAACACCCGATCCGCCTTCTCGTCTGAAATGAATCCGACCAAGGTACCCCGCGGGTCCTCGTGATTGGTGTTGTCGTACACCTCCTGGACCAGCTCGGCAGCGCCGAAGCCGGTCCCGGAAAGCCCTTCCTGGCGCCAGAAAGGTGTCGTATAGACCGCATGGACCTTGATCACCAGGCCCAAGGACTGGTGCTGGTGCATCTGGTGCTGCCGCCGGGGCAGCGGCGGGTCGAAGGAGACCCGGGAATACAGGTTCGGCGGCACCGCCATGACCACCCGGCGACCGGACACCGTGACGCCGTCGGCTTCGACCTGGACCGAGTCCCGGTCCCAGCGGATCGTGCGCACCGGCGCGTTCAAGCGCAGATCCGGGCCAAGCCGTTCCGCCAACAGCTCGGACACCTGCTGCATGCCGCCGATGACGCGCTTGTCCAGAATGAAATTGTCATCCACCAGGTTGCTGAAGGAGCCGGCCGAGGCGGCCATGAGGACCGCTTGCAGCGTGGAGAAAGCATGCGCGGGTTTGGTGAGCATGCCGCCGGCGATGAAGAGCCCGATGTTGTTGCAGGCCTCCTCGTCATCGGATTGCCCGCGCAGCCAATGGTGGAAGGAGACGGTGTCCAGCTCGCGTGCCCGCGGATGGGCCCAGGGCGCGCCGGCCCCGATCTCCGCGGCCAAATCGTCCAGCAGCCCGATGAGCCGTTCCATCTCGTCGACGGTGTGCGCCGAGGCCGGGAACATTTCGCCGGTGAAGCGGGTCCGCGTGCCGTCCGGAGCCAGGTAGACCGACTCGCCGTCGCGGTAGCGCGGAAAGGTCTCCAGGCCCAGCTCCGCGAGCAGGGCCAGCAGCGCGGTTTGGTCTGGCGAAACCCATTGGCCGCCGATCTCCAGGCTCGCCCCGTCGATGGTATCGGTCCAGGTGCGTCCGCCGACCCGGTCCCGGGCTTCGAGCACCTGGACGCTCAGCCCGGCCTGCTTGAGCCGCCACGCTGCGGTGAGTCCGGACGGGCCGGCTCCGACGATGATGACGTCTTTGGCCTCTGCATTCATGCTTCCTCATTTCCCGCCGGCGCGGCGGATGTATCCCGGATCACAAAATGAATATAGTTCATTTTGATCACCACTGTACGTCCCGACCGCCGATCCGGCAAGGGCGCGGATGCCATAATTGGACGATGCCGGACCAGGAAGCGATCCCCGACCCAGCGCAGCAGCAGCCCGCCAAGCGCAGGGCCGGGCGTCCCGCAAAAGCAATCCTCGCGGTAGCCCCGATCACGCAGGCGGCTTTGGAACTGATCCGGCGCGACGGCTACAAGGGCCTGACCATGGCCGCTTTGGCCAAGCGGCTCAATGTGGCCCCTTCGGCGCTCTACAACCACGTCCGCTCGAAACAGGACGTGCTGGCCCTGGTCCAGGACCACCTGATGTCTTTCGTGGACGTTAGCGCGTTCGCCGAAGCAGCCTGGCCGGAAGCAGTCCGGGCCTGGGCCCGCTCCTACCGCGACGTCTTCGCACAGCACACCCCGTTGATCCCGATCATCGCGGTCCAGCCGATCGCCGACTCACCGCAAACGCTGCGCAGCTACGAAGCGGTGGCCGGCGGATTCCGCCGGGCCGGCTGGCCCGAATCGGAGATCGTGGACGCCATCGTCGCACTCGAATCGTTCATCTACGGCTCCGCGTTCGACGTGAACGCACCGGAAGACATTTTCGACGGCGGAGGCCAGCCTGCGGCACCGGGTTTGACCGGCGCAGTGCAGGCCCGGGAAGCGCGGCACGGCCGCTACACCGCCGACCGCGCCTTCGCGCTCGGCCTCGACGCAATCGTGGACGGCCTGCTCGCCCGCCGGGGCGATACCTGAGAATTCACTCGGAATCAATCCGTGACGAGCCCATATTCATAGCCATCAGTATATTTCTTCGATAGCCGATTGGCTATATTTCGTGTCATGGGTTTACCGAATGTCTATTTATCATGGAATTGGATCGCCTTAAGGGTTGTTCAACCAATCCCTTTGGCTAAAAAATCCGCTCTCCGGGAACCGGAGCTTTTTTACAAAAACCACCGGCTCCGCATTCCTTTAGTTAATGAACCTGCCGAGAACCGGCAGAAAACCACCGGAGCCGGCGTGCGGAGCACCGGGACCGGCTCGCGGCAGCACCCCGCCGCCGCTGCCGGCAGAGCCGCTTCGTGCCGCCGCTTTCCCTGCAAACAAAGGAAAGCGCCCCGTAGCCGCCCGGCAAACCCAGACGGCACCGGCTGTCCGCACTAGGCCCTGGCAGGGCAATCTGGAGGGCACCTGCACCGGAGCTGGGAGGCACTCCGGAATTCATCTGAATATGTCGAAAAAGTTCCCCAAATGACACTTCGTTGCAGGTCATAGCCGCATTTCCGACCCCGTTGCGGCAATCAATAGTTGGGAATACTCTTTGCATAACTTGGGGCGCTTTTGCATTCATGTGCAGTTGCGCTGCTTGTACACCAACCAGGTGGCTGGCCATCGGAGCTCATGATCCACGGATCCGGGATTCGATGCTGAACGTAAATCCAGATCAATGCAGAGTTAGATTCGAGGGAAAATAACTTGAACATCTTCGAGAGGCGCCGAGCGCGCCAGGGCAGATCGCCCGGCGGCATAGCCGTTAAAATCGTGAGTGGTGCGGTAGCCGCATCGCTTCTCGCCCTGCCATTGGCGGGTTCCGCACAGGCAATCCAGTCACCGTCCGGTGATCCGGTTGAAGCTCGGGGCTCCATCGTCGGCGCCTTCCTCGGCGGCATGGCGCTTGCCGAGGCCGGTCTCACCAGCGCAAGCTCGGTCAAGAGCCCCGGTCCGGACAAGCAACCCCTCAACCTCAACGTCTTCGGTGGCAAAGCCCTGCAACTGCCGAACATCAACCTGCCGATCGTGAAGAACGGTCCAGGCCAGCCGGGATTGCTCGACATCGGTGGCGCTGTCGGTGCCCTGAACAGCTACGCCGCGGCCCAGGCTGCCGCCGGCAAGGCTGCTGCCGGAGCGATCACCGACAGCGGATCGATCGATCCGAGCGCTGCGCAGGATCCGAGCAAGAACATCAACGCCAAGATCGATCTGCGCGTTTTGCTGGATCAGCTCGGCCTCGATACCGCTCACCAACTGATCAGCACCGCTGAAGTCGACGCCAACGCGCTCTCCAGCTCGATCAATGCGACCAAGAAACCGATCACGGCAGCAGACACCAGCTACGCGTTCGCAGATGCGCACGCCCGCCTGCAGTTGCCCCCGGTGGCTGCTCTGACCGGGCTCCTGACCAGTGGCTTGGATCAACTCAAGACCCCGATCAATGCCGTCATCGGTGACACCGGAGCGCTGAACACTGCGCTGAAGGCTGCGCTGGCAGCGCTGAACGTGGACCTGGTGGTAGCGAGTCTGAAGACTACCGGAAGCACGGTTTCGATCACCGGAACCGACGCCGTCGTCGCAGCTCTGGCGGCCAGCTTGCCGACCAAGATCGTCAGCAAGAACGGTGGCGTCACGCTCGACTTGACCACTGGCCTGGCAGACGTGGACGTCGCCAAGATCTACAACGCCACTGGTGGCGCGAAGGATCTGAACGGTTTGCCGCCGAACACCGATGTGCTCGATGACAAGATGGTCGAGGCCCTGGTCAACGGAGTCGCAGATGTTGCCGATGCCGTGATCGAGAAACTGAATACCGGTCTGAAAGACGCTCTGCTGAACAACTTGAAGCTGACCATCGACTTGGCCGCCAAGGTTGATTTGGTGGGCGGCGTGGCCAGCGCGAACACCTCGATCAACATCACGGGTACGCTGGCGCAGTTCACCGGCGTGACCGGTGCCGGAGATCCAACCATCACGGCAACCGATCTGAGCATCAAGCCGCCGTTGCTTCCCCCGGTGAACATTCCGGCCGGAACCATCGTCAATGCTCTGAAGCCGGTCTTGTTGACCGCGCTGAAGACGGTCCTCGGTACGGCGATCGATGGTTTGAATACCACCCTGACCGCCAATCCCGGCCCGATCCAGGCCATCGTGGAGCCGATCGTCAAGGCTGCTGGAGACGCCCTCAGCCCGGCTTTCCAAGCGATCAAGAAGGTTGCCCGACTGATCATCAACGATCAACCGACACTGGACGGACGCCCGGCAGACATTGCCAGCCCGACCGCCTACTCGGTCCGCGCGCTGACCTTGGTCCTGTTCCCGGGCGGTTTGCCCGGATTCCCGACCCCGCCGGCACCCGGCGGCGGCCAGGTTCCGGACCCGCGTGATGGTCTGGCCCGGGTCAGCATCTCCTCCTCGACGGCCGACTTCGGCGCAGCAGCAGCCGCTCCGGCACTGGCCGTCAACCCGGCCTCGGTCCCGGCCGGCGGCAAGACCAGCGTCACCGGCACCGGATGGGCTACCGGGACTCCGGTCTCGGTCCAGCTCAAGGATCCCAGCGGCGCGAACGTCGGAGCCCCGGTTTCGGTCACCCCGAACGCTGACGGTTCACTTCCGGCGACCGACCTCCCGGTACCTGCGGGTTCGGCTGCGGGCGCATACACCGTGGTCGGCACCCAAGGCACCACACCGCCGGTCAGCACCCCGCTGACCGTCACGGCTGCCGCCACCCCGACGATCAAGGCCGATCCGACCTCGGTCCCGGCCGGCGGCAAGACCAGCGTCACCGGCACCGGATGGGACCCGGCCTCACCGGTCTCCGTCCAGCTCAAGGATGCTGCCGGAGCCAACGTGGGCAGCCCCGTTTCGATCACCCCGGGCGCCGACGGCTCGCTGCCGGCAACCGACCTCCCGGTTCCGGCCGGGACCAAGGCCGGAGATTACACGGTTGTCGGTACCCAAGGCAGCAACACGCAGACCGCTCCGTTGACCGTCACCGATGCTGCGGCACCGACGATCAAGGCCGATCCGGCTTCGGTTCCCGCTGGCACCAAGACCAGCGTCACCGGCACCGGATGGACCCCCGGAACCCCGGTCTCGGTCCAGCTGACCGACCCGGCGGGCGCTGCAGTCGGCACTCCGGTGTCGATCACTCCGGCTGCCGACGGCTCGCTGCCGGCAACCGACCTCCCGGTACCGGCAACCGCCACCCCGGGCGCCTACACCGTCGTCGGAACCCAAGGCACGGCCAAGCAGTCAGCACCGCTGACCGTGACCGCCGCGGTTGTTCCGACGATCAAGGCCAACCCGACCTCGGTCCCGGCCGGCGGCAAGACCAGCGTCACCGGCACCGGATGGGACCCGGCCTCACCGGTCTCCGTGCAGCTCAAGGACCCCAGCGGAGCGAACGTCGGAGCCCCGGTTCCGGTCACCCCCGCCGCTGACGGTTCACTGCCGGCAACCGACCTC
>SXGS01222874.1_pt1 | contig 87083 bp, 64 predicted proteins | sample 3174681 | NCBI WGS metagenome assembly SXGS01 (sample SAMN11356861, study PRJNA531348) | freshwater metagenome | isolation source: freshwater sample F1-80 | place: China: Fuxian Lake, Yuxi | collected 2017-12-25 | reverse complement strand
CATCCGAGCGGAGCGTCGGGAGGCGTGCGGGTCCGCCACATCGGCGACCGCCCCGCGACGGAGGACGGATCCCTCGTCGCCGAGGGGTGGACGGTTCTCGACGCCGAGGCGGGCTACCGCTGGCGCTTCGTCCAGGCGCAGAACCAGGTCAACAACGTGCTGGGGACCGAATGGAAGGAGGTCCAGTTCGCGAACGAGTCGCGGCTCGCCGAGGAGGCCGAAGCGATCGAGGACATCCACTTCACGCCGGGGTGGCCGCGGACGTTGCTGGCGACGCTCACGTTCTACAGGTAGAACAGCCTCAATCCATCGCCGACATCCCGCGCGCCGCTCCCGGCTGGCCCTTTGTGGGGCACCTATAGTCCCGTCAGCGGGCAACCGTGACCTTGGCGAAAATGGCCCGGCCCGGCCGCTGCACCCCGAGTGACGACCCTGCCCAGCTTGGGCTTCATCACGAGCCTCGCCCGAGCCGCCTTCAGCTCCCGGAAGGCCTCCTTCGGCACCGTCGCGCCCTTGCCCGGAGACCTCGCGCAGCTCGCGAGCTGGATCGCCGCAGGGGACCTTCGGGTCCCCAAAGAGACCTTCGCGTTCGCAGACGCGTCGGCAGCGTACGAGCGCTTCTTGAGCGGCAAGGCCATCGGCAAGGTGGGACTCACGATCGCCTGAGGGCTTACCGCCCGATCACCCAGCGGCCGGCTTCGGGGCCTTCGACGACGACCCGTTCGCCAGTCGGCATCGTCACTTCCAACCGGTCTGCGGCGGTCGCGTCTCCCAACCCGACCCAAACCTCGGGCGGCGCGGCGCTCAGGAAGCCCCCCGATGCGCGAACCTCCGTTCGGACGACGCGGCCGCCGACCCACGCCACGACCTTGGCGCCGACGCCGTCCCGATTGCCCGGTCCGCCGTCGACGCTCACCCGAAGGGCATGGCCGGCGACCGTTTCGTTGACGTGAACGCGGACTGGGCCGAATACGGCGTGGCTGACGAGGTCCGGGTCCCCATCATCGCCCAAGTCCACGGGAACCCACGCGTTCGTGTGCGCGAGGTCGTCCGTCCCCCATGTCGGAGCCACGTCGACCCAGCGCTCGCCCTCCCGTCGCAGGAGCACGTCGGGATGTACGTTGCCGGGAAACGGCCCCTCGCCGAGGTAGCCGTTGCCGATCGGCAACTCGGGGACGCCGTCCAGGTCAAGGTCGACGAACCTGGCATTCCACGACCAGTACGTGTGGGGGAGCCCGAGGTCGCCGTCCCGAACCTCGTACCGTCCGTCACGAATCCGGCCGAATGCGTTTCGCTCGACTTGCGGCACCGTTGGGACGTCCGGCGGGTGCGACCGGCCCTCCCCCCGGGCAAGCCGAATCTCGCAGAGGCGGCGCGACGTGGCCCAAGGGACGCGCTCGCAGCGCTCCGGATCCCCGCGTGCCAGGGCCAGCTGCAACAGCGCGGCGACGCGACAGGCGTCTGAGTCGCACCCCGCGGGCCACAGATCTCTCGCTGCGCCGACCTCGGCGACCCATCGCCCGCACTCCGCGGCATGATCGCCGGCCACCGCGACGCAACCGTCATCGACGACTGGCGGCCCAAAGCCCATGTCCGAAGCAAACACCTCGATGGCGCCATCACCATCGACGTCCGCCGCGTCCAACGACATGTTGAAGCGGGGCGTCCGCGGCGGAGCGAAGGCCTCGCCGGGCCCCAAACGCCTGAGCCCTTGGTCGGAGCCCTTCCACATCACGTCTGGCTGTGCGCCATCGTTGCCCGCCCAAACGTCTGGCCACCCGTCGCCATCCAGGTCTGTGATGAGGACCGTCAACGTCTCCCCGGGCAAATCGTCCCACGGCGCACCGACGAAAGCCCCATGGCCGTCCCCCATGAAGCGCTCATCGGCCGCGTGTTCCGGGTCCCAACCGGCGCTGGCCCCAAAGGACCAGTTGCCGAGGATGACGTCGAGGTCCCCATCCCGATCCAAGTCCGCCCAAGCAGGCGCCAACGACGCGATTCGGTCCCCATCGGGCAGCGCCCGCCAGTCCGTGGAGGCGCCCGGCACCCACCCCACAGCTCCGCCATAGGCGCTCACGACGAGGTCGCGACCCTCGACGCCGTCGACCTCGAGGATGCGGACCGACAACGCGTCGAGACCCACCGCGAGATGGCCGCCCGGCTCGTATCGGTCGCCTCGATCGTAAAAGACGCGCACACCGCCGCGCTCGGCGAAGGCGAGATCCGCCCGGTCGTCGCCATCGAGGTCGCCCGCAGCCACGCCGCGACCCATGGAAAACGGCTCGTGCGCTTCGGTCGCATCGGGTTCTCGACGACGGATTCCCAGGTCCGGGCCCGACACGCGCCGGAATGCGCGGTCGCCCTTGCGGCGGTCCCCGGAAAACGGGCGGAACCGCGCCGTGCCCCCCGTCGCCGACCGGTCTTGCCACGTCGGTGGGGCAGCCAGAGGACGGACATTCGCTGGGGGCGGCCCTTGGCGCTCCGAACCGACGACAAGACCGTCGTATTCGCCCGGCGTTCGCGACTGAATCCAGTTCGCGACACCCAAGGGGTCCTGCAACATCCACTGACGACAGCGTGCTGCGTCCACGCTGGACTCGCACCGGCTCGGGTCTCCCGACCGGACCGCCGCCAAGTCATCCTGGAAGGCGTGACAATGGGCCTCGTCGCCGCCACGGATGCCCACCTCGTTGCAGAGGCTCCGATCCGACACCTCCGTCGCCAACTTGCTTGCCATCGCGACCACGCAAGCGTCGGGGTCCGGCATCGAATCACAGCGCGCCAAATCGCCACGTCCGGTGGCCGAGCGCACGGCCACCGCGAGGGCACAACTCACGTCGTCCGGAGCACAAGGCTTGTCGCGCTCGGCGATGGCGGCCTCGCAACGCCTACGATCCGAATGGCCCTCACACGCCGACGGTCGGCCGCTGCGGACCCGAGCGTCGTCCTCGCACGACTGACGCCCGGCGTCACCAGCGAGTACCAGGCAAGCGGCCGCCAGAGCCTGCTCGTCAAGACGGGCCCGACGACTTGCGGTGAGCACTTGGATCTCGCAGCTCGCGACCGCATCCGCCCCGCCAAGCGCCGCGCACGGGGCAAGGTCCCCCCCCCGCGCCGCAAGCACGGTGGTGACGCGCAGAACACAGTCAGGAGCCGATTCTCGAAACTCCGAGCAACCTTCTGAGACGCGTCGCTCCAACGGGGGCACGGCCAGCGCGTCGACCTCCGCGGCTCTCTGCGCTTCCCATCGCCCGATCCCGACACCACCGGCGACACCAAGCGCGAAAACGCCGAGCGACACGCCCCAAGACGCGCGCCACCCCACCGACCGGCCGGCGACGATGGCTGCGTAGACGCTCCACGTGCCAAGCGTCAGGACGAGGGCCCCCGTCGGACCCATCGGCAACCCGGCTTGATTCAGCGTCGACGCGAAGACCAGGTCAAAGGCGATGGGAACCGGTAGAAAGGTCCCCATTGCCGAAGCGGCAAGGATGGCAACGATCCCGTCGATGTCCTTCAACGCATCCGGCGGCACGAGAACGACGACGATCGCGCCCAACAAACCCGCGAGTGCCATGAACGGCACCGTCGTCCAGGCGATGTGAAGCGTCGCGCGGAGCCAATGGCGCAGGAACCAAGTCAGCGCGCCGCTCTCCTCCGCAGGTTGGACAAGGCTGGCCTGGAACGGTCGGGGCGCGCCGCTGACCAAGGGGACAATCGCGAGCAGGAGGACGGCGAGCAACCCCAGACGCGTCCATCCGACAAAGGACGGAAACAGCGCAAACAACAGCGCAAGCACGGACCCATTCAGCGTTGGGCTGGCGATCGTGGCCGCCAGGACGGTCTCCGTCCTCTCTCCCGAGAGGGCCATCCCGCGCCCGACCGGCGCCGCACAATTCGCACAAACGCCTAGCGGCGCGCCAACCACCGCACCGAGGGCAGCTCCAAGTACCCGCGAACGGGGCCTCACAGCGGGCAACGTAGAAAGGAACGGGATCAGCGCACCGGCGAACAGAATGCCGAAGGCCATGCCGTTGCGGTTCGACCAGGCCCAATCGAGGAAGATGGCCACCACCCGCCACATCGCGGTGTCGTCCGCCGACCATGCGACCGGGACATCAAAGCCCAACCCGCTGAACGCGGCTCGCCCCGCGCCCCCCATGGCCTCCTTGCGCTCGAGGGAAGGCCAACGCGAGACGGCCAGAAAGGTCCCCAAAAGGGCCGCGCAGGTTGCACCTGAAACGACGGCTCGACGCATCAGACCTCTTATTCCCGCCCGGGCGAACAGCTATCAGGGCCGGATGGGCAACAGATCGTAGAGGCTCGTCAGCGGCGTGGTTCGTCCAACGGGACCCGTCTCCCAGGCCACGTCCCAGACGACGGCACCGTCCTCGTCGAACTCGCGGAGGCGGGGCAACGTCCCGAGGTTGTGGATCGTGTGCCCGGAGGGCAGGCGCGTCACCTCCCCCATCTGGTCGCCGAACAGGCCTTCCCCCACCCCGAAATTGCGCAGTTCGACGAGGCGCTGGCCCTCTTCGTCCACGAGGTACTCCCGGACGATGGTCTCACCGCCATCCTCGTTCAGGTAAGTCGACGTCAGCAGCGTCCCTTCGTCGGTGTAATGGCCCCCGTGTTGCCACCAGAAGGCGCTCTCCGGCGGATCGAAGGCGTAAGCCCCGCGCGCATGGCCAAAGACCCGCAACACGTCGCCCGAAGCGGGGTCGATTTGGAAGATGCTGTCCAGGCTGTAGAAGCTGAACAAATAGTCGTCCTCGGCCTCGCGCCAATTCAACGTGTTCGAACCGCAGTACCCCGAGTCCTGGTCCAACCATTCTTCGCAATCGAAGACGGTCCTCGCATCCCCATGGACGTCAGTCTCGATGAGCCACTCGTTGATGTAGGGGAAGTCCATGGACCCGTAGGCGAGCACGCGACCCGGCAGTTCGACGAAGGGGTGGTGGAGGCCCGGAGTCACCCATTCGTCAGTGACCTCGAGGTCCAGCGTCATCCGGCGAACGGTGGAATTCAGGCCCCCGTCGAAGCTGCCCCAGAAGCTGTTGTCGTCGATGAGAAGGGCGAGGCCGTCGATCGAGAGTCGCGGATGCATGATGATGTGATCCGAATCGGAGGAAAGGGCCCAAACGGCCCTTCCCTGACGGTCCACAATCTGAGCCCACCACACGCTGCCGAAGTTGCCGCCGATCTTGGGGCCCGATGCGAGCACATAGGGAATCGCAGGGTCCCACGCGCCTTCGGTGAGCAAAGTCGCGCCTTGCAGGCCCGCCGGAAAAGGCCCGGTGGACGTCACCTGAGGTTCGGTCGCCACCCGTCCAAATCCGCCAGTCGCCGCGATGTGCCAAGCGACTTCCGCGTCAAAGGGCACCCCCACGATCCACTCCTCGTGGGCGCCAGGACCCAGGCCGCGCGGCGGAGACACAGCCGTTTCGCCTCCGTCGGCCGAAAACACGAGGCCCACGTCCGCAACGCCGTCCTGAACCCAACTCACCACGAGAATGCTGTCCATGGCAGGGTGAAGCGCCACCTTCACGTCGTCGAGGTTGACGGGGATGAGGTTGCCGCCAGCGCCGGTGGTCGTTCCTCCGTCCGGGGTCCTCGTCGTCGTCGTCGCGCCGAAGACGGAGCCCAACTCCTCGGCCACGACCGTGGCATCGCCTGCACAACCGGTCGCCAGCCACCACCACCACATGGTACGAACCCGCCATGGCGTCGCTAACCGTCGCGCGCAGCGCACTGACGATGGCCGCAATCGCTGGGGTCGCCGCGTGCCGAGCGCCCGTGTCGGAGCCTCTTGAAGAGGCGGAGGACCTTGTCCAGGGCCTTCAGGTCACCCCCGTTCCAAGCATGCCTACCGTCCTCGACGTTTCTTGGACGACGACGCTGCCAGTCCAATCGCGGCTCATCTACGGCGTCGACGGGCTGCTGGACCGCGCCACCCCACAGCTGGACGCGCCGGCCACCGAACACCAGGTCCGCATCGTGGGCTTGCCGCCAGAATCGGTCGTCTCGGTGGCGCCAGAGTCCGACGGCCTCCGCGCCGACATTCTCGCCGTGGAGACTGGGCCTTTGCCCCTTGCCCTCACGCCAGCCGCGGTGGCGGGCGGCGCCCAGGACCGCTTCCTGACCACGGGCTTGTCCACCGAGACCTCGGCCACAGTCGCCGTGCTCGATCGGTCGGGTCGGGTCTCTTGGGTTCATGCCGACGCGCGGGGCCTTTCAGTCATCCGGGCGCGGCCATCGCTCGATGGAACCGGCATTTGGTACGCCGCCACCAGCCCGACGCCCTCGGCCGAAACGGCACTCGTCCATGTCGCCTGGGACGGAACCGAGGACATCGTTCTGCCCGTGGCCGATCTCGCCAACGACTTCGTCGAACTCGCCGACGGTACGCTCGTGGCAGTGCGCCACGAAATCCGCGACGGGGTGGTCGGCAACGACATCGTCCAAGTCGACGCCGCCGGCACCACGACGCCCATCTGGTCGACGTGGGACTGCTTCGACCCCGTCCAGCACCCCGGCACCGACCCGGAGTTGGGCTGGTCGTCCGCGAATGCGCTCGACGCCGACGAAGCCACGGGCCTCTACTGGCTCGGCCTGAGCAATCTCGGCACCATCACGGCCGTAGACACTACGAGCCGCAGTTGCCCTTTGGCGTTCGGGGGCGCGGCCGGAACCGTCGCCATCGACGGCGCCACGTTCTCCGGCCAAAGTCAATTCGAGTGGGCTGGCGACAACCTCCTCGTCTTCGACAACGCCGGCGACCCCGCTGGCACCTCACGGGCCATTGACTACGCCTTCGACGAGGCGTCCGCAGTTGCCAGCGAAGTCGCCATCTTCGACGCCAACCCGCCCCTTACCAGCGCGCGCCTAGGCGATGTCCATCGAACCGACGGTGGCGCTACCCTCGTGACGTGGTCGGATTCCGCGGTCGTCGAGCGCTACGACACAGCAGGCGCCAAGGTTTGGCGCCTGGAGTGGAACGGCCCTGAGGCCTTCGGCTTCATGACGGCCACCCCGACCCTGGATGCCGTGGCGCCCTGAGTCGAGGCCCCTGTGCCCAGAGGCCTCAGCAGTCTCCGGGGTCGCAGTCGCAGGACGCCCCGCAATCGTGCGTGGAAATGCTGGCGCCGATGCCGTCACACTCGAGAAGACAAGGTCCCGACCCACACGTGACTTCGGCGAGCTGGCAGGCGCTGGTGCCATCACATTCGAGGTGCAGGCCGCCGTCGCCGCCAACGATGTCCGCAACTTGGCAGGTCGACGTGAACGAGCAGTCGATCTCGCAGAAGCCGCCATCCGGGCAGTTGATGGTGGACACCTGGCATGACGAAAGCCCCGAGCAGATGACGTGGCAGTTCATGTCATCGGGACACGTGAGCGTCGTGACCTGGCATTCCGACGTGTCGTTGCACAGGATCCGGCAGGTCCCGTCATCGCAACCGCCCGTGCAAGCGGCCGGGCACACCGGTGCGCTGATCACACCATTCGTCGGGCACGCCGACTCGCTCGCCACGACCTCGATCGCCGGCGAAACCACCGAGTCGGCGCCGTCGATGTACACGGCCTGGAAACCCATGGCGGTCCCCGGCGAGACCATGAGCGGCACGGTCCAAGGCATCATCGCCACCCCGGCAGCGTCGGCGATCGCGTTGCCGACCTTGCCCACGGGCAAACTCAAGTCGAGGCACACGCCGCCGAGCGTCGGCGGGCAGAAGCCACCAGGCAGCAAGCCATTGGGGGACGTCGCCACGGCCACCGAATCCCCAGGGGAAAGGCCGGTGACGGTGATTGTCGCCGTCTCCGTCGGAGCGAGGCCGGTCACGGAAATGGCGATGGCGCCAGGAGGCGCCGGCCGCGGCGACTCCAACGTCGGCGCCCACTCGTCCACCTCGGGCGCTTCCCAAGGCTCAGAAGGCGCTGCAACACAAGCGATCAGGGCTGCCCACATCGTTCCTCCAGAGGCGGCCCGACCCTGTCAGACCGCCGAAAACTCGTATGCTTTTTCGCCCGCGAAGCCCACTGGCGGCGCCCAGTTCTCGTCTAAGACCTCTGTGGCCACCCACATCATCAAGTACACCTTCGCGGCCTCGACCGGCGGAAGAGCGACCTCGCCCTCTTTCGGGGTGCGTTCGAACAAATTGTAGAGAGCCTCGTCGAGGATGTGTGCCTGACGGCGTTCCACGGCGCGCGCCCGATCCGGAAAGGAGCTGTCGAACGGCAGGAGTCCCTCGACATGGCCCTGGACGCGCGCAGACGCCGCACGCACCTGTTCCCACGTGGCTGCCCGCATCCGGCCGCCAGAGAGCTCGAAGATGCGAATGACGACACCCACGAGCCACTGGCAGACTGAACCGCCAGCGCCCTCGAGCGAGGCTGCATTCTCCTCGACGAAACGAGAGAGGCGCCGATTGTCCTTCAGCAGCCGCACGACCGCCACGCGGTGATCCGCCAAGTCCTCCCCAATCTGCTCGGACCATGTGTGGACGGCGCTGCGCGGGATGTGGGGGTTCATTCGGCCTCCGGGGCGCGCCCGTACCGCGCCTCTGCGGCCCCGTCACGCCCTTGCGACGCCCCAACGCCGCGGTACGGGGCGGTATGGGAGTCCAATGCACTTCGTCGCCGCGGTGACCGAGGAACTTGGCGATCTCCAAGGGATCGCTGTGGGCGTCGGCCCCGTTTCCGCCGCCGTCGCGACCGCCCGTTGGCTCGCGGAGGTTCGCCCCAAGGCAGTCGTCCTCGTCGGGACGGCCGGTGCCTACGAGGGCGGTCCCGCCGTGGGAACGGTCGTCGCGGGACGCCGGATCGCGCACGGGGACGCGGCCGCGAGCGCGGGCCTCGCCTACGTGCCGCGCCCGCCGCCGCCCCTCGACAGTGACCCAGGCCTGCTTGCGGCACTCGGACTCACCGAGGTCGACGTCGTCGGGGTGGCCGCCATCACCACCGACCTGCCCGCAGCGAAGGCCCTCTCGGTGGGTGGATCGGTCGAGCATATGGAGGCCTACGGATTCGCGGCAGCGTGCCACGGCGCTGGAGTCCCCTTCGCCGTCGTGTTGGGCATCGCCAACGCTGTTGGACCCGACGCTCACGCCCAATGGCGCGGAAATCGCGCCAGCGCCGAGGCCGCAGCCCGAAACGCCGCGCGCCGGGTGATCGCATGACCTGGATGCACCGTCGAGTCGTGGCCTTCGACACGGAGACGACCGGACTCAACCCCGCCGGCGGAGACCGCATCATCGAGTTTGCGGCCGTCGTGTTCGAGCGCGACGCTGAAGGCCGCTACGCCATCGTGGCCGAGCCCGTGTGGCTCGTGCACCCCGAGATTCCCATCCCCCGCAAGGTGACCGAACTGACGGGAATCACCGACGAAGCGGTCGCACAGTCGCCTCCTTTCCGGGACATTGCCGCCGAGGTGTTTCGCCTCCTCGATGGCGCCGTGGCCGTCGCCCACAACTTTCCGTTCGACCTCGCCATGTTGGCCGCGGAGTTCCGTGCGCTGAAGTCGCCAGCCCCGGAACCGGCCGCGGAACTCGACACCGTCGACCTATCCATCGCGACCTTCCCCGAAGCTCGCAACCACCGCCTGGCCGACCTCGCGCAGCGGCTGGACGTGCCCTTGGTCCGCGCCCACCGCGCCGTCGAGGATGCCCGCGCATGCGGCCAGTGCTTCATCAAGATGCTCGCCAAGTCGAACGTCCCGGACGACCTCCAGGCGCTACAGGCCTGGGCCAGGGGAACGGGTTGGCCGCCCGAAGGGCCACTGACCCGCGGGAGCGGCCGCACCCTGTTCACGTCAGGGCCGCATGCTGGACAACCGCCCGGCGACCATCCGTTGTACCTGGCCTGGCTGGACATGGCGCGGGAGCGGACGGACAACGGCTGGCGCCATCGAACGCCCGAGGGGACCCGACGCTGGATTCGACGCTGGCTGTCGGCCCGAGGCACAGGTCGCTCCGAACCCACGCCCAAGACGATTCACGAAGCGGACTGGGCCACCGACAGCTGCGTCGTCGCCGATCGATCGACGGACACCCGGTTGCGCGACGTGGCCACCCCGTGATTTTCGCGTTCCTCTTCGGCTGTGCCACGCGCACGCACGCCTTGGAGCAGCGCCTCGAGGCCGAAGTGACCGCGCTGCGCGCGTCCCTCAAAGCGGCCGAAGGGCTGGCCGCCACCTGTGACGACGCGGGGGGACCTCCCCCCCCCGCCTTTCACGAGGTCGCCCAGGTTTTCGCCGGCACCGAGGTCGTCGTTGGGCGACGCGGTTCGACCACTTGGGTTCGCCTCCCGGCGACGTGGTTGTTCAGCGAAGGCGCCCCGCCCGATGTCCGCGACGAGGCCAAGCCCGCCCTCGACCTGCTCGCCATGGTGATTGCTCAGAACCCGGAGCTCGCCATCTCCGCGGTGGGTCATTCGGAGGCCGTCCGCGTACCCATGCAGCTCCAACACGTGGCTGGGGACGGGATGGACCTCGGTTGGGAGATGGCCCGCACGGTGGTCGGGGTCCTCGTGACCGGGTACGGTGTCGACCCGAGCCGCTTCACCGTCTCGGCTCGCGGCCCCTGGGAACCGTTAGTTTCGCCGGATCTGCCAGCCGCGACCGCTGCCAACCGCAGGGTCGAGGTCCTCCTCGCCCCCCGTCCCCGCTGAACATGGCCACGGACCTTCCCCGAATCCACGTGTTGTTGCAGGGTCCGAGCCCGCGAGCGCTGGCCAGTCGCAAGGACGCGGTAGCGCCCGACGAGCTGCGCAACCTCGTTTCGATGGACGTCACGACGCCTGACGCCGGTCCCGGACCCATCGATCGCGTTTACCCGCTCAACGGCCGCCGGTGGGCGGTCGGTCGTCGAACCGGACACCGCGCGGTGTGGCGAATCATCGACGCTGAAGTGGCCGCCAGACTCTCCCATCCTGCTTGGCTCTGGACGTCTGACCCGTGGTTTGACCCGCGCGTCAACGACGCTGAACCCGCACCCCTACCAAATCCTGAAGGGCTGCGCACACTTCTGCGCCAATCGGCCGCGATGGGCGGCTCCCGGCGCCAATCCGTCAAGTGCATCGCCGCGGTCGTCGCCGCACTTCGCCAAGGCGGAAGGAAGGGCGTCGCGCTCGTCGTGCCGCCCGCGACGCTCTCGTCAGCCAGCCACACCGCCCGGTGGTTCGGCCTCGCGCTCTTGCATTGCTTGCCCCCAAGCGTGCGCGAATCGCTGCGCATCGGCATCGGCGAACGCGCACCCGACCCGCGCTGGTTCGACCTCGTGGTCACCGACCACGCGCCCGACGGCTTCCGCATCATCGACGCGTCGGAAGCCCCCGACGAAGGGCGCGACTTGGTCGCGTTCTTCCTCCGCAACCGCCTGCACGCGAACGACCCCGAAGCCGTGGAAGAAGCCGCCTGGCGGTTCGACCAACCCGCGAAAGAAGACGCCTGGGGCGACGGCATCCGACAGATCATCCTGGCCGGTACGCCCGGCGTCTCGATCGTCACCCAGGACATGCTCGAACGCGACCCCGAGGGTTCCGTCCGCGCCCTTCGGGCCCGCGTCCGCGCCGGGGCCCCTTTGAATGAGGGCCTCATCGCAAGCCTCGTCGAGGTCACGGTCCGAACGGGCGACCACCGTCCATGGCGCCCCCTCGTCGTCCGATCTGCCGTCGAACGCGCCGCAGCCGTCCAGGCGTTGCTCGAACGCAAGAGCGAATTGGACCCGAAACGAGAACTGGTGGAGGTGCTCGGCGGCCTGGTTCCTCGCGGCTCGAGCCTGCAGGCCTGGTGCAGCGTGCTCATTGCCTGGATCAAGCGGCCGGCCCTGACGGAGACGGCCTTGGACATCCTCGTCGATGCGCTGACGGACTGGCCCAGCGCCGCGACCAAGGCGAGCCGCGGGACGGTCTTCGGCGAGGCCGTCGCCGCCCTGGTGGAAGCCGAGCGCCACGAACTGGCCGCCGGCGCTCTTGGCGGCCCGCTCGCCCGCCAAATCGCGGCTGATGGCGGTGCACGCGTCGTCATCCACGCTTGGCAAGGCATGCCCCGCAGCGAGCGCACGGACGAGCGGCGCGACGGCATCCTTTCCTGTGTGGCCGACGCGCCCGACCGCGAGCCCGCCCTCGCGATGCTGTACCGGGCAACCTCGGACGATGCCCGCGAAGTCCGCAGCCTGGTCCGGGCCTGGCGGCGCGTCAGCGACGGGCCCATCGAAAGCGACCCGCTCTACTTGGCGCTCTACCGTGGCGGCGCCTCCCGTGAGTGGATTCGAGCCGAGTTGGAAGGCGCCCCGCCCGAGGGGATCGGGGCCGTCGTCGCGAGCCTCACCGACGACCCCCTCAGCCCCCTTTGGGTGGAGGCCGAGGAGCTGCAGGCTACGGCGCTTGGCGGCAGCGCGCGCGATCGCTTCCTCCGGCTGGGCCAGTTTGGCGAAGGGCTACCCGCCCTCGACCATCTCGGTCTGAGCCTCGTTCCGCATCTGCTCCTCGAGGCGTCGTTCCCAGATTCGCAAATCGGGGAGCTGGCCACGGCCTTCGCGACCACCGCCGAGACCTCTCGGACATGGGGCCTCGTCGCAATGGCCTCGTGCCCCGTCGGGACCTTTGACGACGACACGACCGACGCCACCCTCGTCGACTTCCTCGAACATCCGCCCAAGACCGTCGAGGAGCAACAGGCCGCATTCGCGAGCATCCGCGGCCTCGCCGACTCACCCGGCGCCGACCCCGTCGACCTCGCGCGCTGGATCGTGCGGTGTTCTCTGGCTCCGTCGTCTCAGGAGCTCGCTGCCGAACTTGCCCTCGAACTCGTGCAGGCCATCGCCCGCCGCGCCGACGGCGAAGCCCACCTTGCCGCCGTCACGACCGCGTTCGCCGACGTGCCAGACGACCATCCGGCGGTCGCCTGGCTGGCGGCGTTCTTGATCCCGCAGGCTTGGATTTCTGGCGTCCCCGACACCTTCTTGGAATTGGTTGAAGGCCTGCCAGCCCCTGCGGCCGTTCGCTACGCGCTGCGCCTGTCCCCGTCGCCCTGACGATGTTGCCGCATCCGCTCGTGCGCGCCCGCGTGCGAGCCGGGAAGCTGGAACCGACGTGGCTGGGCGCAGGGACCGACGCGACGCGTTCCGTCGCGGCAGCCCTCCTTGACGTGTACGCCGACGCCGCAAAACACGGCTGGCGTCGCGCGCAGGTAGAGGCCGAGGTCCGCGACGTCGCCTCCGCCTCGCGCGGACGGGTCATCGCGATGGGCCTTGCCCACATCATCGACGACGTGACGCGTTGGGAGGCCATCGCGCCGGTACCGCCCGCGGAGCTTCGCGCGGCCGCGTTCACCGCGGCTCGCGCCGAGCCTTCGCTTGCACTGCACCCCACGGTCTGGGGTCGGCGAACCGCGTTGGACGTGTTGGACGCCGTAGGCGCCACCTTCGGCCTGTCGGCTGCCCAGGCCTCGGCCGCGCTCTACGCCGACCTGCCCGCCGAACACGTCGCCATCGAGACCGCCTCGTTGGATGTCGACGAACTCCTTTCCGCCTACGACGTCGCCCTGGCCCAATCCGTGCTCGCCAAATCGGAATCCGTCACCGTCGAACTGACGACCCCAAGCGTCGCGCGCGTTCGAGCGCTCCTTCGCCGAGCCCGCTTTCACCAGCTCGTCTGGAGCGCGGGGCGCACGCCGAACGGCCTCCAACTCCAGCTCGACGGGCCGCTGAGCATCCTCGCGCGCACCACCCGGTACGGCCAGGCCCTCGCCCGCTTCTTTCCGAGCCTCCTTCACGCCTCGGGTTGGCGCGCCGTGGCGCGGGTTCGTTGGCGCACAGGCATCGTTCGCTTCGAGGTCGACGCCAATACCGGCCTGCGCCCGCGCGGCCCCGACACCGGCGCTTACAAGACCCGCGTCCACGAGGCCCTCGAATCGCGCTGGGCGGAGCGCCAACCCGAAGGCTGGACCATGGAGGAGGCCACCCTGCCCCTTGATCTCGGGGGCGAAGAGGTCGTCATGCCGGACTACGTCTTCACCCACGGCGATCGAGCGGCGGCGTTGGAAATTCAGGGGACCTGGCGGCCCGAAACGGTCGTCCGACGCTTGGAGATGCTCCGCCGGCACCGTCAGGACCACGTGGTCCTCGCCGTCAGTCGCAAACTGTCCGCCCAAATCACGGGGACGGCCGAACCGCCCCCGGGCGTCTTGCCCTTCGGCGAGGTCATCGCCATCCCGGCTCTTCTCACCAAGCTCGACGCCGTCGCTCGCCCACCTCAGTCGCGCTGATAGGCAGCGTGGCCGCGCCGACGCTCGCTTGTCCCTTCCTCGTGGGAGTTGGAGACGACGAGTTCGACGAGCAAGGCCTGTTTGCCGGACAGGGGCCGCAGGATTCGGCCAAGCCGTTGAACATGCTCCCTAACGGTGCCGCTTCCGCTGACGACGATGGCCACCTCTGCCGCCGGCACGTCCACCCCTTCGTTGAGCACACGGCTCGTGGCCAGCACCGGCTGTGACCCATCCGAAAAGGCCGACAACCAACGCCGCCGCTCGGCGACGTCGGCGTGATGGGTCAGCGCGGGAACCAGAAATCGGCGCGACACCTCGAATGCTGTCGCGTTGTCATTCGTGAACAGGATCGTCCGACGGCCCGCGTGGACGCGCAGCAGCTCGTCGATCACCTCGAGCTTGGCCTCCGTCCCCTCGAGGATGCGGCGGCTGACCCGCCAGGCGCGCATCGCCGCCCGCCCTTCTGCGCTTCGCGCCGCTTCCCGGATCAGGCGATCCCAGGGCGCGCCGCGGAGTCCAGACGCGTCAACCCAGTTGCGGAACTGGGCCCGAGCGTCGTCGTAGGCCTCCCGTTCGGCGGGCCCAAGATGGACTTGCAGCGTCTCCGTCCGGTACGGAGCGAGCCACTCCCCCTCCAACTCGGGAATTTCGCGGCGGTAGACGATGGGGCCGACGAGCACGTCCAACCGCACGTGGGCGCCGTCGGGGCGCTCTGGCGTCGCCGTCAGGCCAAGCCGGCACGCAGCCAGGCTCCCCTCCGCCGCCTGGCCGAACGACGGGCCCGGCAAGTGATGGACCTCGTCGAACACGAGCAAGCCGAAGCGATCGCCAAGCCGATCCACCGTCATCCACGCAGAGTCGTAGGTGGTGACGGTGAGATCGGTGACCTCGTGCCGGCCACCGCCGACCACACCGACGTTCGGCCCAAAGGCACGCTGGAGGCGATCGTACCACTGGGCGCAGAGGTCGAGGGTCGGCGCCACCACCAAGGTCGGAAGTCGGACCTCATCGATGGCCATCTCGGCAACCATGGACTTGCCGGTTCCCGTCGGCAGCACGATCAGTCCGCGTCGGCCGGCGTTCTTCCACGCCGCGACCGCTTCGCGCTGGTAGGTCCGGGCCGTGCCGGCTGGCGTCCAAACCCGAGTCCAAGTTGGGGGCTTGCGCACGGCATCTTCGAACGGAATCCCCCGTTCCACCAACCAACGGACGAGACCGGCATGGTGCATGGCGAACGCGCGGTGGCCCTTGGTCCGGCGGTCGGCCTCGCACCCTGGGGCTTCGACGCCGTCTGGAAGGCCATCCACGGCCAACGTGCCGCCGTCGAATCGGATGTGCACCACGCCAGCGCTCCCAATTCCGGGGACGCGCTTGACGCCCTCAGGAGGCGTGTTTATCGGCAGCGGCGCTTCCAGGAGACCCCCCGTGGTCGAGGTCCGCGGCCTGAGCCGCTACTACGGCACTTTCCAAGCCCTTTCCGACGTCTCGTTCGACCTCGCCGAAGGCGAAATCGTCGGATTGCTTGGCCTCAACGGCGCCGGCAAGTCCACCACGCTCAAGGTGTTGGCGGGCCTGCTCGCTCCCAGCGCCGGCAGCGTCCGGATCGGCGGCCGCGAGCTCACGACGTCGGCGGACGCCCACAGTTCGACCATCGGGTACCTGCCCGAGGAACCGCCGCTGTACGTCGACATGACGGTGACGGACTTCCTCACACACGTCGGCCGCCTCAAGGCCATGGCGCCCGCGGCCATCGCGTCCCGTCTGCCAGAGGTCATCCGGACCACGCAGCTCGAAGGGCGCGAGCACCAGGTCATCCGCACCCTGTCGCACGGCTACCGCAAGCGCGTCGGCATCGCTCAAGCCATCCTTCACGACCCGAAACTCGTCATCCTGGATGAACCGATTTCCGGGCTCGATCCGGCTCAAATCGTCGAGATGCGCCGCGTCGTCCGCTCTCTCGGCCAAGGGCGTTCGGTCATCCTGTCGTCGCACATCCTCGGCGAGATCAGCATGACGTGCGACCGGATCCTCGTCGTCCATCGCGGCCGCGTCGTGGCCCAAGGCACGGAGACAGAGCTTGGCGCCGGTCGCCAAGGCACCCGCGTTCGGGTCGTGACCCGCGGCGGCCCCGCCCTCCTTCCCTGGCTGCGCGCCGCGCCGGGTGTCACGGCGGCCACCGGCATCGACACGAACGACGACACCTCGGCCGCCGACGTCACGTTGGCTGCGGACTCCCGTGAACAGCTTGTGGCGGCGCTCGTTCAGGCCGGCTTTGGTGTCCGCAATGTCCTGACGCCCGAAGATGAACTCGAAGGCATCTTCCTTGGCCTCACCCACTCCGGAGCGGACGCATGAACGCCCTCGTCGTCGCCCGTCGGGACTTCGCGTCCTACGTGATGGGCTGGTACGGAACGCTGATCACGGCCGGCATCCTGTTCGTCCAAGGTCTGTTGTTCCAAGCCTGGGTTTTGGGCCGCGAAGAGTCTCGCTACAGCCACGAGGTTCTCGAGGACTTCTTCTACCTGCACGGCGGGTTCGTCATGGTCGCCGCCGTGTTGCTCACCATGCGAAGCTTCGCAGAGGAACGCACCGACGGCACCTACGTCCTGCTGCAGACCTCCACGATTCGCGACGGGAGCATCGTGGCCGGCAAATGGCTCGCTGCGATGGCGATGTTGACCGTGCTGACGGTCATCAGTGTCTACATGCCGCTGCTCATTTTCGTGCACGGAAAGGTGAGCGTGGCCCACCTCGTCGTCGGCTACGCCGGGTCCTTGGGCCTCGCCTCGGTCACGGCGTCGATCGGCATTTTCGGGTCCAGCTTGTTCCGCAGCCAGCTCGTTGCGGGCATCTTCAGTGGCATCCTCGTCGTCGCATTTCTGACGACCTGGATGTTGTCCGAGGTCCTCGAGCCGCCGTTTGCGGGAATGGCCGCCTATATGGCCCTCTTCCAGCAGCATTTCATTCCGTTCTATGAGGGGCGGGTCGAGCTTGGCGGCGTCGTGTACTACGTGTCGCTCACTTGGCTGTTCCTGCTCTTGACCACGCGCGTCCTCGCCAGCCGTCGGTGGGAATGATGGACTCCAACTTCGCCATTCTCTTCGGACTGGCCGCCGTCCTTCCGCCGGTGGCCCTCCTGTTCCTTATCGGCCGGGGCGTCCTCGCGGGTCGCTCGGGCGCCTCGCTCATCGTGTTGGGCGGCCTGGCCATCCTCTTCATCGGCGAACGTTGGTTCGGTGAAGGCAGCCTTCGGGCTCCCCTCAGCGGCTTGGGCGTCGCCGTCCTCCTCGCCGCCGTCGGCCTGCGCGCAGCGGGCTTCCAACGGGCCGGCCCCGACCGTGCGCAGCCCATGCGCATCGCCATGGGCCTCGAACTGCTCGTTCTCATGGGTGTCGGCGCCTACGCGCTGACCTTGCCGATGACGACCGAGTCCCTCGGCCTCGATGAAGCCGGCCTCGAGCGCTGGACGGCCACCTGGTCGACCCTCTGGCCCATCGCGGTGCTCGTGGGTCTCGCGCCCGCGATGTGGATCGACCGAACCCTCGCCGACCACCCTACGTTGCTTCCAGCAGGCGCCGCCCAGGCCGCACTGACGAACGGTCTGTCCGTCGCACTTGCCATCGCGGTCGTCTTCCCGCTCAACTACCTGGCCGACGCCTACAACATCAAGAAGGACGTCGCCTACTTCCGCACGACTCGCCCCGGAACGGCGACCGTGTCCATGTTGCAGGGTCTTTCCGAACCCGTCGAGGTTGTCCTCTTCTTCCCAGCGGGCAACGACGTAGGGCGCGAAGTTCGGACCTACTTCGACGACCTCGATGCCGCGCTCGGAGACCGTCTGACCGTCCGCTTGACGGATCAGGCCTTGGACCCGGCAACGGCCGAGAAGCTCAAGGTCCGCGACAACGGCGACGTCGCCTTCCTCATGGGAGAGAAGAACCAGCGCTTCCGCATGGGGCTGGAGCTGAGCAAGGCCAAGAAGGACCTCAAGCGTCTCGATCAACTCGTGCAGACCAATCTGCTCAAGCTGTCGAAGGGCCAGCGGACGGCCTACTTCCTTGCGGGTCACGGCGAGGCGAGCTCCAAGGAAAAGGAGAACCCCCTTCGCAAGCTGAATCTCTTCAAGAAGGCCGTCCTCGAGGCGCAGCACATCAAGGTCGCCAACCTTGGCGTGACCGAGGGATCCGCAATCGCCGTTCCCGATGACGCGGGGTTGGTCGTCATCGCCGCTCCGGAGAAGCCCCTGCTGCCGGAAGAGGTCGCCTCCCTCGAAGCCTACTGGGACCGAGGCGGCCGCCTCTTCATCCTCCTGGAGCCGGGCGAGGGCACCCTCGACCCCATCCTGAGCCGTCTTGGCGTTGTCGCGGGCGCTCACCCGTTGGCTCACGCGGACAAGTACATCCAGCAGACACGCGGCCCAGCCGACCGCGTGAACCTCGTCACGAACAAGTTCGGAAGCCACGAGTCGGTCAAGACCCTCTCGAAGAACAGCACGCAGCTCTACGTGGTGGCGCCGACCGCCGTTTCCGTCGAGAAGGCGCCAGGCACGACAAATACCGTGACCACGTTGCTGCGTACCTTCCCGGACACGTGGCCCGACGCCGATGGCGACCGAGTCGCTGGCGAAGGCGAATCGAAAAAGGTCTGGGAATTGGGCCAAGCCGTGGCCATGGGCGACGAGAAGACCGGTTCGCGGGCCGTCGTGTTGGGCGACGCGAGCGTGCTGTCCGACCCGATCCTCGAGTCGCTTGGCGGCAACCAACAGCTGGCCATGGACGTGACGCGCTGGCTCGTCGGCGACGACGACATCGAGGGCACGACCGAGTCCGAAGAGGACGTCCGCGTCCAACACACCCGCGAAGAAGACGTGTGGTGGTTCTGGTTCACCGTGGCCGGCGTCCCGGTCCTCGTGCTCGCCCTCGGCGGGTTGAGCCTCATGCTGCGTGGGAGGCGGTCGTGAAGCAGGTCGTCGTACTCGGCACCGTTCTGGCGGTGTCCCTCGTCGGCACCTACGTGACGTGGTTTGCCGAAGAGGAAGCCGCCGCCAACAAAGGCGAGACCGTCCCTGTGTTCAGCGCCGGCCCCGGCGACCTGACAGGCATCGGATGGGAGAGCAAGAAGCTCACCGTTCGCGTCGAAGAGCGCACCGACGCCCAAGGCGAGTACCTCTGGGTCAAGACGACGACCCGGAAGCTGAAAAAGGGCGAAGCCCCCGATTCGGCGACCCCGCACGAAACGCACTCGGGCCCAGACGCGGCTGAGCCCCCGCCGGCCGGTTCCGCCGCCGAACCCGCCCCGCCTGGCTCCAACACTGAACCCGCCCCGCCTGGCTCCAACGCCGAAGGCGCCCCCCCCGGCGACCCGCCGCCCGCCCCAGAGGCGCCCGAGGAATGGGAGGAGGAATCCAATGAGTTCCTCGGCAACGACGCCGCCAAGAAGTTGTGGGAGTCGTTCGAGCCGCTCGTGGCCCTGCGCGAGTTGATCCCCGACGCATCGACCGACCGCTCAGTCTTCAAGTTCGAGGAACCGGAGGCGACCGTCACGGTGGATCGCGCAGCGGGCCAAGCCACCTTCGTCGTCGGCGGCGAAGCGTGGGGGTCGAAGGACCGCTACATCTCGTCGGCGGAGCGGATCTACCTGGTCGACGACAACTCGCTTCGCCCCCTTCAATTCGCGAACATGCGGCTCATGGAGCGGACCCTCGTTCCGTTGGACGAGCCGGCGACCGAGGCCGTCCAGCTCACGGCCAATGGCAGCCAGGTGCGCTGGACCCACCAGAACCGCGACGACAAGGACAAGGCATTCTGGGCCCGGGCAGAAGCGCCGGAGGCGACGGATCCGACCGCTGGCGTCTGGCTCGACAAGGTCTACAAGCTGCGCGGCGCGTCCTATGTCGCCGGCGAGCTGCCAAACCCCGTCGAGTCCGTGTTTACCGTGGCGATGACGGGCGACGGGAAAACATGGACCGTCGAGGTCATGCGCGAAACGGAGGGCGAGAAGCCCGAGTGGTACGCGCGGAGTTCCTACAACCGCGCTCTGCTCAAGCTCACCCGCTCGATCGCCTCGGATGTGGCCGCCGATGTCGCTGACGTCATCGCCGGCAACGCAGACGTGGCGCCGGCCAACGACGAGCCCATCGAAGCGGCGCCCGAAGAGGCCGCCCCCTGAGTCTCGGCGCGGGTTCGCCACCTCAGCGCTGTCAGTCGCGCGCGAAGACCGCCACGACCGTGACGTTGTCTTCTGTGCCGCGCCGAAGGGCCTCCTCGACGAGGACATTCGCGATCTGATCGCTGGGGACCTCGTGCAGGACTGCCTGCAGCGCGACGTCGTCCATCGGATCGGTCAGGCCGTCACTGCACAAGATGAAGACGTCGCCCCCATCGACCATCCGCGTCGACGTGTCGGGTTCCACCGGACCATGGAAGCCAACGGACTGGGTGAGGATGTGCTTGTGAGGCAACAGGCGCGCCAACTCGGGGGTCAGCCGACCCGCGTCCACTTCCTGCTGCACGACCGTATGATCGCGCGTGAGGCGCTGAAGTCGCCCGCGGCGCCACAAATAGGCCCTTGAGTCGCCGACATGGGCGAGATGGGCCTGCTCCCCGTCGAGCGCAAGCACGACCAGGGTGGTCCCCATGCCTCGCCGCTCCGGACGCTGCTCGCTCTCCTTGCGGATGAGCAGGCTCGCCTGGTTCATCGCGTAGCGCATCCGCTCGCGGACGACGTCTGCGGGATCCGGCTCGTCGCCGGGCCTTTGCAGCCGGGTCTCCTCAGGATCGCGCTCACCAACCAATGTGCGATGAACGATGTCCGTCGCGAGACGCGACGCCACCTCGCCAAACGCATGGCCGCCCATGCCGTCGGCAACGATGAACAAGCCGTTGTCGACGTCGATGAGGTGCGAGTCCTCGTTGTGTTCGCGCACCGGTCCGGCGTCCGACCGCGCGTAGGCCTCCCAAACCATCATTCCCGCCCGCGTTGAAGATGTATACAACTCGCGCGGAGCGCGCCCCTGTCTGAGTCGATCGACGTCTCTCAAAAGGTCCTGGGACCATGGGTCCTGACCGAACCCCTGGGCCGTGGCGCCCATGGTGAAGTCTGGCGTGCAACCCGGAACGGCGCAGGCCCCACGGTCGCGGTCAAGGTTCTCGACGAACTGCGGGCCAACGCCGATCTTCGGCGTCGCTTTTCCGAGGAGATTCGGGCGCTTGCCACCTTGGACCACCCCCACATTCTCCGGTTGCTAGACAGCGACGCCAAAGGAACGCCGCCTTGGTTTGCCACTGAACTTGTCGACGGGCCCGCACTCCGCGACGTGATCGAAGGCCTGAGCCAACGTCCGGATCGATTCGACGTCATCCGCACCTGGATCCGCGACCTGGCCTCCGCCCTCGCCCACCTGCACGATCGGGGGTTCGTCCACCGCGACGTCAATCTGAACAACCTCCTGCTTCGAGGCGGCGACCACATCGTTCTGATCGACTTCGGCGTCTGCGCGAGAGCGGCCGAGTCCACCGAGGTCATCGTCGGCACGGCCACGGCCATCGCACCCGAACAGATTGCAGGCGCCCCGGCGGACGGGCGCGCCGACCTCTACGGTCTCGGGTGCGTCCTCTACCAATTGCTGACGAGTCGCCGCCCCTTCACGGGTCAAACGACCCAGGCGCTGTACGATCAACACCTGCGGGCTTCGCCGCGGCCTCCGCGGGAAGTCGATCCCCACGTCCCCGCCGACCTCGAAGCCGCCTGCCTCCGTTGTCTCCAGAAAGACCCGGCGGCCCGGTTTGCCTCGGCGCGGCACTTGGCGGCCGTCCTTGGCGAGCGCTTCGAACCCCCCTTTGTGGGTCGCGCTGCAGCCTTGGCGCGCGCCGAAGCCTTCCTCGACGATGTCCAGAACGGGGCGGACGCCGGCGCCGCCATCGTCATCGCTCCCCGCGGACACGGCCGAACTACGTTTCTCGAAGCGATGGCGCAGCGTGCGCGTGCCCGCGGCCTGCGCGTCGTGCTTGGGGCCGCGAGGCCCGGCGACCGGCCCCTAGGTGCCCTGGTTGGCCTCTGGCGCCTCCTGCGCCGCACTTACGACGACGTCGTGCTTCACGACGCCTTCGATGGCGACGCCACCACGACCATCGAGCGGTGGGCCGTCGGCGCCCCCCTCCGGCAGGGCTTCCTCAGCCTCGCGCCCGCCGTGTTGATCTTGGACGACGCCGAACATTGCGACCCCGCCACGCGCGACGTCCTGACCCACTGGCTGAAAACCGGCTTCGGGTCGACGTCCGTTGGCGTCGTCTTCGGATTCGACGCTAACGCGACCACCGGCGGCCGGGCGCGGCTGCTCAGCCAGTCGCGCGTGCGCCCCATCGACCTGCCGGCCTTGACCCCCTCCGATGTCGAAGAGTGGGTGGCCAGCCTCGTTGGGGGCAGCGCCGACGCCGATTCACTCGCCCAACGGCTCCACGCGGAGGCGTCGGGGTCGCCGGGCTGGATTGCGGACATCTTGGCCAGCCTTCGCGCGTCGGGGGCCATCGTTACCTCCCCGTCCGGCGGCTCCGCGCTCGCCACCCGGACCGACGGTCTCACGCTCCCGCTTCCCGCCTCTTTGCTGGCCGCCCAACGGCAACGCGTCGAGCGCCTCAGCCCTGCAGCGCACCGGGTCGGCGAGGTCCTTGCGCTCGGCCGCCGCCCGCTTGACGTCGCCGTCATCCGCGACGTGACCGGCATCGACGTGGACGCCTTTGACGCTGCTGCCGACGAGTTGGCCAACAGCGGGGTCGCAGAAGAGAGCCCGGACGGAGACGTCGACGCCCTGGCGTTGTCGGCCAACAGCCTCGCCAACGCGCTCGTCGAGCACCTCAGCCCAGAGACCGTTCGAGCCCACCACCGATCCATCGGCGAGTCCATCGAGCGTCGTCGTCGCCGTCCGTCGGCGGACGACGTCTCCGACCTCGCTTGGCACTTCGAGCGGGCCGAGGTTTGGACGAAGGCCTACGCCTACCTCCTGCGGTCTGCGGAGTTGCACCTCGCGCGCAGTTCCTACGAAGAGACGCTCCTGCGGACCGACGCCGCGTTGGCCCTGGAACCCCAGGCGCGGACCTGGATGATGTTGGCCGACGCCGACCGCGACCTCATCCTCCTGCAGCTCGCGCGTGCGGCCGCACGGTTCCACCTTGGCCGCGTCGACGACGCCCTCGCCGCCGCGCGCGAAGCGGAGGCGCTCGCCGTCGCGCTCGGCGACCCCCGGCTCGAATCGCGCGTATCGTCGGAATTGGGCACGATTCTCCGTACGTTGGGGACGGACATCGCCGCAGCCCAACGTCACCTCGAACGCGCCGTCAGCCGGGCAGAGGCCGCCGGCGACCGCACGCTGCTGCCTGCCGCCAGATACCAACTCGGCGCCCATGCCTGGAGCCAGCGAGACCTGCCCGAGGCCGAGCGCCAGTGGCGCGAGAGCCTCGCCATCGCCGAGCAGGTCGGCGACCAACGGGCGACCGCACAAGGCTACAACGGGCTCGGCATCTTGGCGCTCAGTCGAGGACAGAGCCAACTGGCCCGCGAGAACCTGGAGCGTTCCGCCGCGGCATTCGAGCGCATCGGTATGTTCGCGCCGCTTTCGGTTGCGCGCGTCAACCTGATCGAACTCTACGCGAACACGGGTAGTCTCCGCCTTGCGCTGGAGGTCGCGGACAAGACGATGGCGACGGCTCGCGACGTCCACCACGTCCAGTCCGAAGCCATGGTGCGGGCCTATCGAGCGCTCGTCCTCCTCCACGCATTCCGGCTCGACGAGGCCATCCGCGAAGCGACGCTCGCCATCGACGTCTCGGCCGGTCTCGGCGTCAGCGAGGACGAGACCTTCGCCCGAGCCGTTCGGGTGGCTGCTCACCTTGAGGCCGCGGACCCCACCCAGGCGCTGGCCGACCTCGGCATCCTGATCCCGATGCTCGCGCGGCATGACGCCGAAGGTCTGACGCCGTTGGTCAACGCGTGGCACGCGGAAGCCCTGGCCCAGACGGCCGACGTCGAGGCCGCTCGCGCGGCACTCACGTTGGCGTCAGCCCCGTCGCCGTGGCCCCATGTCCAGGTCCGTGCCGACCTCGCCCTTGGCCGCGCCGCCGTTGCGCTCGGCGATGCGGCGAGCGCCGTCACGTTCTGGCGCCGCGCGCTGGATCGCGCCGAGGCCACAAGCCTACGCACCTGGCAGCTGCGCGCCCAGGACCTGCTCGCCCGCCATCACCCCGACGAATCGACCAGGGCCCGACACCGCCGCGTGGCGGCGGGTCTCGCTGCCGCGTTGGCCGCCGCCATGCCGTCCTCCGATGCGTCGGCATTCCTTGCGCGCGGTTGGGGGGGGTGAGGCCGACGGGCCCCGGATTGACCTTCCCCATCCCCCGCCGTCCACGCTACGCAGGTGTTGATGCTGCCGCCACGTATAGGGGGCGCGCCCAAACCGGGCAGCGACTTTGCGGGCTTCCAGGTCCTGGCGACCCTTGGGCGCGGAGGACTCGCCACCGTCTTTCGCGCGCACGCGCCCGACGGCCGCGAGGTGGCCCTCAAGGTCCTTGATCCCGATCATGTCGGCCAGAACGAGGTCCGACGAATGGTGCGCGAGTACCGCGCGCTTTCGCGCGTCGACGCCCCCAACGTCGTCAGCGTGTACCAGACCGGCGTCCATGAGGGCATGGCCTGGATGTCGATGCGGCTGCTGCCCGGCCCTGACCTCGACGTCCTCGTCCAACGTTGGCATGACGCGCCGCCCAACGACCGAATGACGCGCGCGGAGCAATTGCTGCGCGGCATGTTGCGCGGGCTGTCCGCCGTCCACGACAAAGGGCTCGTCCACCGCGACCTCAAACCGTCGAATGTGATGCTCGACGAGGCCGGCGAGCCTGTGATCACCGACTTCGGTGTGGTCACCAACGATCGGCTCGACCCGGCCACGTCGATCACCGAGGCAGGCCGGCTGATCGGCACCGTAGCGTTCATGGCGCCGGAGTTGATCACGTCCGATCGGGTGGATGCGCGTACCGATCTCTACGCACTTGGCGCGCTTCTCTACGTGCTGCTCACGGGGCGTCGCCCCATCGAGGCCAACTCGGTCGCGGGATTTCTGGCCCGCCACCTGACGGAGGCGCCTCGGGCCCCCACGGAGTGGAACGCGGAAGTTCCGCCGCTGCTGGACCGCATCTGCCTGCGGCTGCTGCAGAAGGACCCCGCACGGCGCTACGCGTCCGCCCGAGCCGTGATTTCCGCACTCGACGGCGAGCCCGACGCCGCGAGCGCGCTGCGCGGCCGCGAGGAGTGGGTCTCGTTGTGGTCGTCGGCGTTGACCGGCCTGCGCGCCGGACGCGGCGCCCTCCTCGTCGCCCACGGCCCACCGGGCATCGGACGGACCGCCCTCCTCCAAATGTCGCTCGGCATGGCCAGCGAACAGGGCTTCGACGTGCGGTCGGCCACGGGGATGCCCCATGCGCTGGCGTCCGAGTGGCTTCAGGACACGCAAACGGTCGCCGATCCGTCCGGCGTGGACGCTGCAGCCCGCTCGCTGCTGCGATCTGCCCCCATCGTCCTGGCCGTCGATGACGCGGACCGGCTCGAAGGGGTCAGCTTGGATCTCGTCAGCCGCATCGTCCGCCTTGGGCTCGTGGACGACGACGTACCCGTCGTCGTCCTCGCGACCGCGACAAGCCTCCACGGAACACTCACCAACCTCGTCAACGGGGCGACCACGGGCCTACCCGCGACGGCTTGGCCCATCCCAGCGCTCGACCGAACGGCCATCGGTGCGGTGCTGCGCGACTGGGGCCTCGTTGGCCCGGTCACCGGCATCTTGGCCAAACGGCTCCACCAAGATTGGCGGGGCTACCCGGGCAGCGTTCGCGCGATGTTCGAGGCGCTGAAATCGGCCGGTTGGGTGGCGCCTCAGCGCGCCGGCTTCGTGGCGCGCCGCCCCCTCGACGACTTTCGCAACGGGACGCTTCCGGTCCCCGACGGCTGGGTCGTCCAGCTCGGACCGCGGCTGGAGCGGATGAACCCCAACGAGTTGGCCGTCATTGAGGCGATGGCGGTGGTAGGGCGCGCGACCTCGGGAGCCCTCATCGCGCGCGTCGTCGGGGACCCCGAGGCCGTCGGTTCAGCGCTCGACGCACTTGTCCGTCGCGACGACGTGCATCGCGACACGATCGAGTCTCAAGAGGTGTTCAGCGCGGTCGACCCTGCACTTCTCTGCGTGGCGATGCACAACCTGACGCCCGAGCGGGCCGCGAAGCTGCACCATCGCATCGCGGACGCCTTGTCCGGCCGTCGCCGCGCTGACCCGGCTGAGGTCGCCCGTCACTACGAGGCTGGAGCGGCGCCAGGCTTGGCCTGGAAGTGGTGGATTGCAGCCGCCCGGCGCACCGCCCGAGGTCGCACCGCCGCAGAGGCTGCCGTACCGCTCCTGCGCGCGCGCGCGCTCGACGCCACCGCGCGTGAGGTGCTGACGCCCGAAGACATCGCGCCTCACGCCGTCTGGCTCAATCTCCTGCATGGCGAAGCGGAGCTCGGTCGCGGCCAGTGGAAGCCCGCGATCGACGCGCTGCAAACGGCCCTCGCGATGGCCAAAGCGACGGGTACGGACGGTGCCGTTGGGCGTTGCCAGGCCGCGCTGGGACGGGCCTACGTTCGCGCGGGGGACCATTCCAGGGCTCAGCCTTTGCTGCTCGAAGCGGTGGAACGCGCCGAAGGCTCCGAGCGCATGGCGGCGCGGCGCTCGTTGGCGGACGTCCAACTCCAGAGCGGCGACCTTCAGGGAAGCGAGGCCCTGTGGCGAACGGTCCTGCTCGAAGCGTCCGACACCGACGCTGAGGCTCGTGCGCGCCGCGGGCTGGCGAACGTGCTTGTCGTGCTCGGACAGTGGGAAGAGGCCACCGAGCAGCTGACGAGCGCCGAGGAACTCCTCGCGGACGGCGGCGACCCGCACGTCACCGCGGGGGTCCTTGGTCGGCTCGCGGAACTGCACCTCGCCAACGGCGCCGCGGCGATGGCGAAGAGGCGCGTAGAAGCCTTGCGTCGCCTCGTGGACAAGCACGAGATCAACGCGCGGTCGGCCGAGGCTTGGTCGCTCCAGGCGGCCGTGGCCGCAGCCTTCGGGGAAAGCGAGGGCGTACGCTACGCCGCCCGCCAGGCCGCCTCCTGGTGCCGCGTCCCAGGGTCTCCGCTTTGGGAGGTCGAGATTCGGGTCGGCCGTCTGCTCCTCGACTTGGGAGATTGGGACGAACTGAGCCGGCTGGGCCTCATTATGGAGACGGCGCCGGCGCGGCCGCTGGATGATCCCCCGGGACAGATGGCCGGCGTCCGCTCGCGATTCGAGTTGGGGCGCCATCCGCGTCGCGCTGCCGACCTGGCACGTTGGGCATGGATGCGTGACTCCCCGTTCGCGCTGCGCAGAGTCGCCTCGCTCATCGACATCGCAACGACGTTTGGCGAGTTGGGCGACCGCGACATGGCAGCCGCAGCGGCGCGACTCGCCATCAAGCGACTGCCAGAGCGTAGCGCGGACGGAATGCGTGTAGAAGCCATGCGCCTCGCCGCCCGCTTCGATCCGACCGAACCTTGGGCGGAGCGCGCAGCCCCCCTTGCAGCCCGCATCTTGGCCCGTCGCCAGGGCGAAGCCACGCGCTAGGCCCAGTAGCGCTGGGGCCTTGGCCGTTCCTTGGCAGCCTGCTAGCAGCATGGCGGTAGCCGACGCGATGGACGATCCACGGGGGAACGACGAGCCGCTCGAAATGGGCGGCATCCTGCTCCAGCCCGGCGCCCGCATCGGCGCCTATGTATTTCTGCGCGAAATCGGATCCGGCGGCATGGCCCGCGTACTGTTGGCCAAGGATCCGAGTGGAACCCTGATCGCGCTAAAGGTCCTACGACGAAGCCGCTTCGCAACCGGTCTCGTGAGATTCCGGCGCGAGTTCCGCGCGCTCTCCAGAATCCACCACCCCAACGTCGTCCGCGTGGAGGCCTACGGCGATCTGCACGGGCACCCCTACATCGCGATGGAGTACGTCGACGGCCCCGATCTGCATGCCCTGATTCGCGCCTTCAAGAGCTGGGAGCCCGAGGCCCGGTGGACGCGCTGCGAGCAGATCCTCGTCGAGCTGTGCCGTTCGCTCGCGGCCATCCACCGTCGCGGCCTCGTCCACCGCGACCTGAAGCCGTCCAACGTGCTCATCCACAAAGACGGCACTTGTAAGCTCACGGATTTCGGGATCGTCAAAGACCTCGACCCGAGCCAGGACCCCCATCTCTCGACGACGCTCGTAGGCACCTGGGCCTACGCGTCCCCCGAACAAATCAGCGGCCAACCGATCGACCATCGGTCCGACCTCTACAGCCTAGGTGTCATCCTGTTCGCCATGTTGACGGGCAAACGCCCGTTCGTGGCCAACGACATGGCCGGCTACCTCGCCTTGCACCGCGATCGGCCAGCGCCGGCACCCCGTGACATCACACCGGCCGTGCCCGAGCATCTCGACGAAGTCTGCCGCCGCCTACTCCACAAAGCACCCCGGGACCGGTTCCAGTCCGCACAGGAGATCCTTTACCGGCTGGAGGCCGAAGAGCGCCGGCCGACGCCTTCCCCGTCGGACGGATGGGAGCCACCGCTTGTGGGCCGCGCGTTGGAACTCGACGCCATCGCGGAAGCGATCGCGGGGCTCACCGCGCAGCGCGGTGGCGTCGTCGTCCTCGAGGGCGACGATGGATCGGGAAAAACGCGCCTGCTCGACGAAGTCGTGGAACGCGCCCGAAACCTCGGCGTCCCCTTTCACCGCGAGGAATTCCGGCAAGGCGCACCCGTCTTCAAGGTCCTCCTCGGTATCGTTCAGGACATCCTCAAGGAGCTTGGCGACAAGGACATTCGCGACCTTCGCGAAGACCTCGACGACTTCTCTCACGGCGACGGCGTCGTGCGAGATGCCCGCTACCGCGTGTACGACGGCGCGCGTGAGGCCTTTGTGCGCGCGCTCGCCGAAGGGCCCCGCCTGCTCGTGCTCGACGACCTCCATGAGGCCCACGCGCGCGAGGTGCACCTCCTGGCCTTCCTCGTCCAGAAACTGCTGGCCCGGGACCCTGTGCCGCTTCTCGTCGTGGCGACGCTTCGACCCCATGGCTCGCCGGCGGCCGATCGATTTGCGGCGGGCGAAGATCTCGGAACCGCGCCGATGGAAATGCTCGTGGGGCCTCTGTCGCGCGAAGACGTAGCCGCAGTCACCGTTGGCCTTTGCGGCGACAATTTGCCTGCGCGTTTGCTTGCGCAACGCCTCCACCGAGAGACCGAAGGCAACGCCACCTTCCTCACGGAATTCATCCGCGCCCTCATGGCCGGCGGGCACATGACGCTGGGGGCGGAAGGCCGATGGACGCCCACGATGGGAATGGAGGAAATCTCGAACGGACATTTCGAGATTCCCGTCGGCGTCCGCCAAATGATGAAGCTGCGCCTCGACGCCGTCCAAAACGACGATCGACGCGTGTTGGAAGTGCTGGCCGTCGGCGGCCGCGAAGTTGACCTCGACGTCGTCCTCGACGTTCTCGAACTCGACGAGGAGGCCGTCCTTGACCGCCTCGACCACCTCATGGCCGCGGGCATCGTTCGCGAGCGCCGCGCCGGTGACGTGCTGCTCCACAGTGTTTCCCATCGAAAATTCGCTGACGTCGTGTACCGGGATCTCGATCCCGAACGACGCTCCTGGCTGCATCGCAAGATGGCGGCGGCCTTGGAGCTTCACTATGCCCAGAACCCAGCCGCCCTCGAGGTCGTCGGCGAACATTATCGCCGCGCCGGCGATTCAGGACGCGCATACCGATACCTCGTCGCTGCAGCCAAGCGGCTGGCCGACCGGTCGATGATGCAGGAGGCGTGGGACCTCACCGAAAAGGCCGGAGCGCTGGAAGACTCCGCGATGGCCGACCTTCCCCGTGTGGAATTTCGATCCTTTCGCCGCGACAACCTCGTCGTTCGGGCGATGGTCCACTACAACCGCGCGGAGTGGGTCGATTCCGAGAAGACGTGGCGCGCCGTGTTGACGCTCGCCGAAGAGGATGGAGATCCGCGAACCGCCTGCGAGGCACGCCTTCGCCTGGCCACCGTCCTCCGCCGCCGCGGTAAACACGCCGACAGTGCGATGTTTGCGGAACAAGCGCTAGAAGCGAGCCGACGCCTCCACCACCGAGAAGGTGTCGCGGACGCGTTGCACAACATGGCGGCGCTCGCCTGGAGCAACGGGGACCTCGACGCGACCGAGCGTCTCGCCAACGAGGGCTTGCTCGTCGCGCAAGGTGGACAACTGGCAGACCGGCGCGCCGAGCTGTTGTTGGCGCTCACCGCGGCACAGGCCACCCGGGGCCACCTCGCTGCGGCGACGAGCGGCTTGACTGAAGCGGAAGGCATCTTCCGTGAATTGCGGATGAAGCGGCCCCGTTGCCTCGCGCTCGCCAACATCGCAGAATTGCTCGTCTGGCAGGGGGAGCCGCTACAAGCACGTCAGCGTGCCCATGTCGCCGTCGAACTCGCCCGCGAATTGGACTACAAGCTCGGGCGCGTGGCAGCCGGTCGCGCCATGGCCGTGGCGGCCATGGACCTTGGCCTCACCGAGGAAGCGGAAGCGGGCCTTTCCGAATCTCTCGAACTCGCACGCGCGATTGAACTGCCGGAGGAAGTGCTCGCGTGCCTCGTTGCCCGGGTCCAGCTCGCCCTGGAAGCCTCGGATTGGGACCGCGCCCGAAGCGAGGGCGAACAGGGCCTCACTGTCGTGCTTCAGCGCGACCCGGAGCGCTACAAACCGGTCCTCGTCGCCCAACTGGCCGTTGCGCTCTCCACGACGGACCCCGAGCGCGCCCTCCAACTGCTGACGGAAGCCGAGGCGGCTGCTCCTGATGCGCCTGTCCCCCGCCGCACGCGCGTGCTGCTCGCCGCCGCCACGGCGCGCATGCGCCTCGGCGATCTCGATGGCGCCCGGGCGCTGGCCCGACAAGTACTCCAAATGGCCGGTTCAAGGGGCTTGCGCACGGTTTCGCTCGAAGCCCGCGCGCTCCTCGTCCAGCTCACCACCGGTGACGAACAGCGCACTCACCGAACCGTCGGGCAGGACCTTGCGACGGACCTCACGCGCGCACTCTCCCCAGAGATGGCCAAGGCGCTCCAGTCTCGCCCCTTGTTGGCTCCACTGCAGCGGTAGCCACCTGCCTTAGCAGGCTGCTGCAAAAGCGCCGTCCTGCTGCGCCCGCGGGCGCATCCCGCCCCGCGGCGTCACGGGGACCCCAGGCTCGGTCGCCGTACGCACGGTACGGCTTTCCTCGCCTTGCACCCCGTTCCTTGCGGGATCGGGCGCCCTCGCGGGCTCGCAACGGACGGCGCCGGTCATCACGCTCGCCGGCCCGTGGCTCGCTGGATCGTAAGGCGACCGTGTCGTGAGGTTGACGTGGGACCCACAACGGGCCATCGCGGGCCATGTCGTGGGGCCGAACGGGGAGTAGCGTCAACGTGCGATCGGGCCTGCCCGGGCGCGTGATCGCCACGCGAGGTCGCGATTGCTTGGTCGACGTGGGCGAGGTGGACCCGTGGCGCTGCGTATCGGCGGGTCTTGTCGCGGTGGTCGGCGACCGCGTCGAGGTGAGCCCATCGGCCGGCGGGGGTGGGCGACTCGTCGTCGTCCATCCGCGCACCGGTGTGTTGCGCCGATTCGACCCGCGGGGCCGTGAAGAGGTCCTGGCGTCCCACGTCGGAGGGCTCTGGATCGCGGTTGCGGCGAGAGATCCGGCCTTTTGGGCCGGCACGGTCGACCGTTTTCTGGTGGGAGCGGCCTCCGATGGATTGGTCGCCACCGTGGTCCTGAACAAGGTGGACCTCGGAGTCCCCGACGACGTGGAGGCCGAGTTGGCATCCCGTGAGGCCGTGGGCGTCCGGGTGCACAGGGTGTCGGTGAAGACCGGCGAGGGGATGGCGACGCTTGTCGAAGCCGCGGGTCAGGCGGACGGTGCCGTGGCGGTGGTCGGGCCATCGGGCGCGGGCAAGAGCTCGATCATCTCCGCGCTGCGTCCAGGCGAAGAGGAACTCAAGACAGCCCCGATTTCCCGGGCGTGGGGCACGGGCCGCCACACGACGACGGGGACGACCACGTTCGCGCTTCCTGGCGGTGGCGAGATGCTCGACGCGCCGGGCGTGCGAACCTTCAACCCACACATTGCAGACCCCGAGAGCCTACGCCGGCACTTTCCGGGCCTGAGTGACTTGGACTGCCCCTGGCGGGACTGCCTGCACCGGCCCGGCGAGCAGGGCTGTGCGGCGGAGCATGCGGACCCGCGCCTTGTCGCTTCGTACCGGCGCTTACTGGATGACGTTCAGCGGGTCGCCAAGCGAGCCCGCGGCTGGTGACGTCAGGCGGTCGCGAGCGCCTTGACGGCCTTGTTCAAGCGCGCGACCCGGCGGGCGGCTTGATTGTGATGGATGACGCCCTTGGCGCAAACGCGCTGAATGACGCTGGTGGCCGTGCGCAGCGTGCTGTTGGCTTCGTCGGCCTTGCCGGCCGCGACGAGTTCCCGGACGCGCTTGACGATGTTGCGCATCTGGGTCCGGTAGGTGCGGTTGGCCACGCGGGCCTTCTCGTTCTGCTTGTGCCGCTTGATCGCGTCCTTATGGTTCGCCACCGCTCTCTCCGCCTGGGTGCCTGGAACGGGCACCACATCTTGTGGTTTCGGGCCGCTGCCTATATGCATCGCGGCCCAAGGCAGCAAGTCGGGGAGGGCGCGCGTGGTCGAGCGAGATCGCATTCGGAACTTCGCGATCATCGCGCACATCGATCACGGCAAGTCTACGCGCGCCGACCGGATCCTGCAGCTCCCCGGCGCTGTGGCGGACCGGGAGATGCGGGACCAGATGCTGGACTCGATGGAGTTGGAGCGCGAGCGCGGCATCACCATCAAGGCCCAGACGGCCTCGTTGCACTACCGAGCCAAAGACGGCTTGGACTACGTTCTCAACCTCATCGACACACCTGGCCACGTCGACTTCACCTACGAAGTGAGCCGGTCCCTGTCTGCGTGTGAGGGGGCGTTGCTCGTGATCGACGCCGCCCAAGGCGTCGAGGCCCAAACGCTTGCCAACGTCTACCTGGCGCTTGCGAACGACCTCGAGATCATCCCGGTCGTCAACAAGATCGATCTGCCAAGCGCCGACCCCGAAGCCGTCCTGCAACAGGTACGGGACGGCATCGGCCTCGAGACCGATGGCGCGGTGCTCGTCTCGGCGAAGACCGGTGTCGGCGTCGAGGCCCTGCTGGAGGCCGTGGTCCAGCGCGTCCCGCCGCCTGTCGGAGACGCAAATGGACCCCTTCAGGCTCTGATTGTCGACAGCTGGTTCGACCCCTACGTGGGCGTCGTCTGCTTGGTCCGCGTGATGGCGGGCACAATCAAGGTGGGCGAGCGCATCTTGCTCATGGCCACGGGCGGCAAGTACGAGGTCGGCAAGCTTGGCGTCTTCCGGCCGGCGGCCGAAAGTCGTGCCCAACTTTCGGTCGGCGAAGTCGGATTCGTCATCGCGAACGTCAAGGACATCCGCGATGCGCGCGTAGGCGACACGATCACGACCTTCGTGCGACCGGCGACAACGGCGTTGGACGGGTTCCAGGCGGTCAAACCGATGGTGTTCTCTGGCATCTACCCGGTGGACAGCAACGACTACGGCCCGCTGCGCGACGCGCTGGACAAGCTGCGGCTCAACGACGCGAGCTTGTCGGTCGAACCCGATGTGTCCGACGCCTTGGGCTTGGGTTTTCGCGTCGGATTCCTCGGCCTCCTGCACATGGAGGTCACGCAAGAGCGCCTTGAGCGCGAGTACGACCTCGACCTGATCAGCTCGGCGCCGAGCGTCGTCTACCGGGTGGTCAAACGAGACGGCTCCACGTTGGAAATTCGCAGCCCGTCTCAGCTGCCCCCGCTGGGCGAGGTGGGCTCCATTCTCGAGCCCATCTCCTGCGTCACGCTGCACATGCCGGAGGCGTGGGTGGGGCCGGTGCTGAAGCTCTGCGAGGAGCGGCGGGGGCGGCAGCGCGATTTCCAGGTCACGACGCCGGGTCGAATCGTCCTCGTCTACGACATTCCCTACGCGGAAATCGTCTTCGATTTCTTCGACAGGCTCAAGTCCGTGAGCAAGGGCTACGCGAGCATGGACTACGAGATCAAGGAGTGGGTGGAGGACGACCTGGTCAAGGTCGACATCCTTCTCAACGGCGATCTCGTCGACGCACTCAGCATCCTGTGTCACCGTGACCAGAGCTACTACAAGGGCACCGAACTCACGCGGAAACTCAAGGAGTTCATTCCACGGCAGATGTACGAGGTGGCCGTCCAGGCCGCGATCGGCTCGAAGGTGATCAGCCGAACTACGGTCAAGGCGCTCCGCAAAGACGTGACGGCCAAGTGCTACGGGGGCGACATCAGCCGCAAGAGAAAGCTCCTGGACAAACAGACGGAAGGCAAGAAGCGGATGAAGGCGGTGGGCACCGTCGAAATCCCGCAAGAGGCGTTCCTGGCGGTCCTCCGCCTCGGTGAGGATTAGGTGCGGGAGCGACTCCGCCGCTGGTCGCGCAACGGCGCCCTGGCTGCGGGCGTCGCGTTCGTCGTGCTCCTCGGGGGGGCCGCTGCGTGGGTTTGGCCCGCGTTGCGTGACGATATGGCGCTTGAGCGCATCGTTCGAGCCGTGGCCCTCGATTGGCGGGACTTCGGACGGGAGCGTGCCGAAGCGCGGCTCGCAGCCGAACTGGCGGTTCACGGCTTCGACCCGACGGGTTGCGGGCTGCAGGTCGAGGAGGATGCCAGTCGGCGCGTCGCCTGCGCCTATGACGTGGCCTTGGGGGCCGGATCGGCCACGATGAAGGTGCGCGTCGCTGCCCAAGCGCGTACGGGTCCCGACGGGAGCCTCAAGTGAACCTCTTGGAGCTCCGAGGCCTTTCTCGCGCCGACGTCGAGGGTTGGCTCGAGGCGGCGCGGGCCGTTCGGGGGGGCGACCCCGCCACCTTGCGGCGGAAGCATGTCGGGCGCCGGGTCGCGCTGCTGTTCTTTGAGGCGAGCACGCGGACGCGTTTTTCCTTCGAGGCGGCCGCCCAAGGCCTGGGCGCCGACGTCCTTGCGTTCTCTGCTGCGGCTTCTTCGACGACCAAGGGCGAGTCGATGCTGGACACTGCGCGGCTGCTCGTCGCCGTAGGGGCCGAGGTATTGGTCGTTCGGGACACGGCGGTGGGTGCCCCTCGGCATCTCGCCGACAGGCTCGGGGTCGCCGTCATCAACGCAGGAGACGGCACCCATGAACATCCTACACAGGGCCTACTCGACGCGTTGACCCTGGTCGACGCCCTGGGTCCTTTGGACGGCAAGGTCGTCGCCATCGTCGGGGACATTCGGCACAGCCGCGTCGCGCGCTCTGCACTTGCCGCGCTGACTGCGTTGGGCGCGACCGTGCGGCTCTGTGGGCCAGCGCCGCTGTTGCCTGCGGGCCTTGCCGGGTCGAAGGTGGTGCTCGCGGCAACGATCGACGAGGCCATCGCGGGAGCCGATGCCGTGATGATGCTGCGCATTCAGCGTGAGCGGGCGTCGGGCCCCACGTTTTCGAGCGTGGAGGCCTATCGCCGAGGGTGGGCGTTGACGGAGGCGCGCGCGGCGACGTTGCCGCCCCATACGGTCGTCCTTCATCCGGCGCCGATGAATCGGGGAGTCGAGATCGACGACGTCGTCGCCGACGGGCCGCGCAGCCGCATCCTCGACCAGCAGCGCAACGGTGTCTGGGTGCGGATGGCCGCGTTGGATCGCGCCTGGAGGGCCACATGAGCGGCCAAGCACCCACGCGGCTGTTGGCGGCGATCGACGTCGGACCCTTGGCGCTGTCTGAGGCCGATCGGGCGTGTGGGTTTGGGGCTCGGCTCGTGGCCCGGGTTCCATGGATGGACGACGCGGGCGCCCCAGCGGACGCCGCGTACGTCCGGGCTCGGGGGGAACGAGGTCTGGCTGCGGACGCGCCCACCGATCTGTCGCGGGCACTGACCGCGATGTCGACAGCGGCGGCCGCCGGTGTCGTGGTCCTCATGCGTCCCTGGGATCCGCGAACCGGCGCGCTCGCATGGGAGGGTGAGGTGTCGGCCACCGTCGGTTGGCCCGCGGTTCCCGCTGCCTTCGAAGGGGCGTGGATCGACGCCGCCGGCCGGCTCGCGCGCGCATCGGGGGCTGAAGTCATCGTCGGCCCCATCGCCACGCGGGAGGGCCTCGACGCTTTGGCGGCCCATCCGCATCTCAAGGGGCTGACGAGTCCCATTCGCCTCCTCGTCGACGATGTTTGGGACCTTTCGCGCGGGCTCGTGCCTGGCTGGCGCCCCGCGACTCCCTTCGGTTCCGCTGGCGACCGGGCGGCGCTCGTCGCCGCCATCCGCGAGGGCCGGATCGGCTTGATGACGGAACACCAACCTGTGCCGTGGCATCGCCTCGACGGTCCCCGCGCGACCGTGCCCGGCGGATTTGCCGCCCTCGTGAGCGCCTGGCCGCTCTCCGTCAGGGCTGTCGGAGTGGAGGCGGCACAACGCGGGTGGCGTCACCTCGAGCACGTCTGCCCCAACGCGGACACCTTCGATTGGGATCCCGCGGGCGTCACCGTCCCTGGTCCGGACGGCGCGTCGGAGGTGTTTGCGGGTGAACGGCTTTCTGGCGCCGTCGTGCGGAATGCCGGGTCCGAGGCCCCTCCGGGTTAGCCCCGACGGGTGAGGCCACGATGACCCGAACGCCGATGACCCCAGAGGGTCTTCGCGCCCTGAACGTCGAGTTGAAACACCTCAAAGAGGTGCTTCGACCGCAAATCGTGCGAGACATCGAAACGGCCCGCGCCCATGGCGACATTTCAGAGAACTCCGAGTACGAGGACGCCAAGGAACGGCAGGCCCACTGCGAAGGCCGGATCGGCTACGTCGAAGGGCTCGTCGCATCAGCCGAGGTCATCGATGTGGGCAAGATGACACCGTCGGATCGCGTCGTGTTCGGCGTGACCGTACTCATCAGCAACGAGGCGGGCGACGAGCGTACGTGGCGGATCGTTGGAGAAACTGAGGCCGACGTCGACAAGGGTCGCATCAGCTACAAGAGTCCCCTTGGTCGCGCACTCATCGGCCGTTCTCAGGGCGATGACGTCGCGGTTCCTGCACCCGCGGGCACCCAGACGTGGGAAATCGTCGAGGTCCGCTACCAATGAGCCAGGAGCCCTCCTTGCCGCTGGCGGCGTGGGACGACGCGCTCGGGCCCGTGCGCCGCGGGCTCATCGGTGCGCGCCAGGGTGGAGATCCGCGGTGGCTTCCGGCCATTGCGCTTCCGCGTCTCGACAGTTTGCCAAGGGACGGTGTGCCGGACGGGGTTCTGGAGTGGGTCGATGGCATGCGCGCGGCGATCGCCGCGCTGCCAGAGGTGCACGAAGCGGACCGGACGGAGGTGATCGCGAGTGCATGGCAGGGCCTGTGCCGGGTGGATGCTGTGCTTGGGCTCCCGATGCCTCGGTCCCTGTCGCCGCGCGTTCGGCGGGTCCGACCTGCCGACGTACCGGAGACGGCCCCGGCGCCAGCGCGGTCCGAAACGGCGCGTGCGGATTCCGGGCGAGGCGAGCCGGCGCGTACGGTCACGCCTCGCGAGGTCATTCCCCGCGCCGCACCGCCGATGCCACCGCCGCCGCCCCTGCCGCCGCATGTGGTGACCATGGAAAGCCGCTTCGAGGGGTCGCCATTCTCAGGGGCGGTCGTCGAGGCGCTCGCGCTGGCGGGAATCGAAACGGTCGGAGACCTGCTCGCCCAAGTCCCCGCGACGATGGAGGCCCTTGCACCTGTCCACGGGGCCGGGCGTCTTCCGGAGGAGGGGCGGGTGGCCTGCGGGGGCCGCGTCGTCTGCCGATGGATTCGACTCCGTCCGGGCCAAGGGCCTCGGTACGCCGTCCGCATCATGGGGGCGGGCCCCACCGTCGCGACGTTTGCGACCGAGGCGGGTTCGCTCGCCGATCGACTTCGGCCCCTCTTGCCGCTCGACGCTCGCGTCGTGCTCGTGGGGACGGTTCAGCCAGACGGCACGTTGGCGGACGCCGAAGTGTCCGACGATTCGCGGAATGAGGTCCACCTCGCGACCTACGGCATTGCCGGGGTGGACGAGGCGGAGGCCAGGTTGGCTGTCGCCTGGTCCTTCGGGGGCCTTTCCGGCTTGCGCGATGTACTTCCGTCCTTCCTTATCGACCGCTGGAAGACGATGTCCTACGCCGAGGCGCTGCGAGGCGTCCACCGGCATCCCAGCGCAGCAGCGACGCAGCGAATGGCCATCGACGAATTGGCGGTCGCGTCGGCCGGTCTTGCTTGGGCCCGGCTCGCGCCGGGGCGGGAGCGCGGACTCGCACATGCGCTCCAGCATGAGGCGGCGACGCTGGCCTTTGCTCGGGCGGGCATGACGCTGAGCGACGCGGCAACGGCCGCGCTGGAGACCGTCAAACGCGACCTTCGTCGGCCAGTGCCGATGCGGCGGGTGTTGTGGGCGGAGCCCGGGGCCGGGAAGGCCGCGATCGCGACGTGGGCCACCCTCGCTGTGGCGGAGACCAAGGCCCAGGTGGCGTGGGTCGTTGAGGACGCTGCCGCTGCTGAGTTGCGATTGGGGACGTTGGCACCGTTGCTGGAGTCGGCCGGGCTCGTCGGGCGGCTGCTTGTGGGCCACATCGGACAGGGCGCGCGCGACGCTGTCAAGAAGGGCGAAGTGCACGTCGTCATCGCCACGGCCGACGTGTTCGACGCCGACCTGGAGTTCCGCCGCCTCGGCCTGGTCGTTGCGAGCGAGCGGTCAGGGGCAGGTGGCACCGCCCAGTGCTTGACGAGTTGGCGGGCGGGGTCGCGCCCGGACCTTCTCGTGTTGGGAGCCGGACCCCTGTCCTGGAACCTGCTCGTTGCAGCGTACGGCGACCACGACGTCACGACCTGGACTGAGCCCGCGCTTGGGCCCGTGCGCACGGATGTGCACACCGAAGTGGAACGATCGGTGGCCTATGCGTCCGCTGGCGAGGTCGTCGCGAGTGGTCGCCAGGCGCTCGTGGTTTTCCCGCTTGTCGGGGGGCACGATGCGCTCGACGTGGCCGAGGCCCAAGGCGTCGTGCAAATGTTGGAGGGGTTGTTCCCCGGCAAGCGCTTGGCGCTGTTCCACGGCGCACTCGGCGTTGCTCAGCGCGCGCAGGTTCTCGAGGACATGAGCCGCCGGAAGGTCGACGTCGTCGTTGCGACCACTCGCATCGAGGACGGCCAAGGGCTGCCCGGTCTGGGGGCGATCGTCGTCGAGCAGGCCGATCGATTTGACCCGCTTCGGCTCGACACGCTGCGCGGCCTTCTGCGAGCGACGCGGGCGGGCGGCAGGATGGAGTGGGTGGCCGGAGACCCGGCCGAGGTGGGACGGCTGCGCCATCTCGCCCAAGAGGGGCCGCGTCCTCCCAGTGTAGGCGCGCCTCCGGTCATGCCCCCGCCGTTGTTGCGGTGGGCCAAGCCGGAGCGCGACCTGTGGTGGCCGTCGGTCCGCGACGACATCCTCGCCATCCTGGCCGAGGACCCCGGCCTTCGGCGCCACGGCGACCTGGCGCGGATGATCCGGGCGCGGTGGAGTGATCTTTGGCCGGAGGACGACGATGCGTCGCCTGCCTGCCCGGTCGGCGAGGCACCTGCAGGGGGAGAACGTAGGAAGCGCCGTCGTCGCCGTCGGCGCTAAGTGTTGCGGTTGCCCCCCTCGCGTTATGCGCCGCCCGTCCGGGGGGGCTTAGCTCAGTTGGGAGAGCGCAGCGTTCGCAATGCTGAGGTCACGGGTTCGATCCCCGTAGTCTCCACCACCGGACCCACAGACGGCGCCGCCAAGGCGCCGTCTTCATTTGCGGAACATCGTTGGCGGGCGGGCCACATGTCCTTGTCCGACGGCATCCGCCTCCACTGGCGCGCCGTGGGGCAGGGGCCCCCGATGGTCGCCTGCAACGGTGTTGGCGTCAGCACGTTCTTCTACCGTCACCTCGTGGAGCACTACGCGGACCGCTTCACGGTGCTGCTCTGGGACTACCGGGGTCACGGACGATCGGAGGTCCCAAGCGACCCCGAACACGCCGATCTCACGATTGAGCGGACTGCGGCCGACGCCATTGAACTCATGGATCGGCTCGACCTGACGTCGCCGGCCGTTTTCGTCGGCCACAGCATGGGCTGTCAGGTCATCCTCGAAGTTGCCCTTCGCCATCCCGAACGGGTGGCTGCCCTCGTTCCCATGTTTGGGACGGTGGGTCGGCCGCTCGACACGTTTTTCGACTTGCCGAACAGTCGCGCCGGCTTCGACTTCGTCCAGCGGCTCAACCGTATGGGGGGCCGGTCGGGCCGGCGTTGGACCTTGCCGCTGACGGCCATGCCGGCGGCCTTTCGCGTTGCTGGTTGGATTGGCGCCATCGACGCCGGCCGAGCGCCACGCCGGGACATCGAGGCGTACCTCGATCACCTCCAGACGATGGACACCCGGGTGTTTCTGCGGATGGTCGAGCAAATCGCCGACCACGACCTCGAGCCTCGCCTCGGCGAAGTGACGGCACCGACCCTCGTTGTCGCGGGGGATGCGGATCGGTTCACGCCGCTGCACCGTTCCCAGGCCATGGCCGCAGCCATCGAAGGCGCTGAGTTGCTTGTCCTTCCTGGGGGAAGTCACGCCGCGATCGTAGAACAACCCGATGTGATTCACGCCGTGATGGACGAGTTCCTGGCGCGCCGACTCAGTCCAGCCCGCGGGCCGCGAGGTCGTCCTCGTCGAGCCCAAGGTAGTGCCCAATCTCGTGGAAAACGGTCACCCGTAGCTGCTCGATGAGCTGCTCTCGGTCGGACGCCATCCGTTCGAGGTTGCGTCGGTAAAGCACGATGGAGGGGGGCAAGAGCGACCATGCGTTGTCGCCGCTGCGGATCGTGTCAAGGTCCATCGATCGCTCCGCCCGCGACGGTCCCGTGAACAGGCCCAGAATTTCGCCCGGGGGAGCCGGTGGATCGAACTGCCGGCAGACCGTGGTGTCCGGTACCTCTTCCAGGACGATCGACACGGAAGCGAGCCAGCTCTGGATGGCCGGATGGAGCGCGCCGACGACCTCGGCGACGATGGCCTCCACGGTCGCGTCATCGAGCGGAACCGGAAGCGGGTGCTGAATCGGGTCCAGGAAGTGGGCACGCAAGAATGCGCGCTCCGCCCCGTCCCAGTCCTCGCGACGCTCGCGCACGAGGCCGACGCCGAACCAAGCGTCCGGCGAGTCGGGGTCGAGACGCAATGCGCGCCGCCACGCGGTTTCGGCCTGAACGAATTCGAGCTGGTCAAACTGAACGGCGGCGAGGCTCGCCCACGTGGGCGCATGGTCGGGCTGCTGGGCGGCAGCTTCTCGGAAGGAGGCTTCAGCCGCCTCCAGGTGCCCGATCTCGCGCATGGCTTCGCCCGCGAGAAAGTGGGCACCTGCATGGTGGGGACGTGCGTCGAGGACGGTGCGGATGAGGTCGAGCGCGGCGCTTGCGTCGCCTTGTTCTAGGGCGTCCTCGGCTTCGTCGAGCAGCCGATCGACCCTGCGGTCGGAAAGGGTCATGGCTTTTGGGCGCGCCCCGTCACGGCGTAGTCATAACGCAGGGTCGCATAGTCCCCCTGAAGCAGCGGCGGGACAAAGACGGCGGCTGCCAACGGTTCGACGCAAGCGCGAAGCGCGCTGTCTTCGACCTGATCGCCCGTGATTTGGAGTCCGCGGGCGACGCCCTTGCCGTCCACATGCACGAGAATGGTGCCCGTCACGAGGTCGCCGGACGACGCGGTCTGGCGCGCGCAGTTGTCGAATCCGGCCGAGACCCACGCCAGGGCTGGGTCGGCCTCGCGCGCCGGGACGTTGGCACGAACATGAGACGGGTCCGGTACGAAGTCGAGTGTTCGCGGCGAGGTCAGGGTGACGGCGGTGATCGTGCCAGGCTTGACCTTGACGCGCTGGGTGACGGTCGGGAAATTCGGATGGAAGACCTGGAGGTCGACGACGCTCCCAGCAAATGCATCGAGCGCCACGCGCTGACCCCGCCCTGCGTAGTCCCCGTTGACGCGAATCTCAGAAGCGACGGGCGTGACGGCGATGGTCCACGGTGCCGGAGGAACGGGGTCTACGATTGCAGGCTCGGGACGCCGGCTCACCCACCAGGCCGCCAAGGCGACGACGGCTGTGAGGCCGATGAGCGGGACGGTGGCCATCATGGCCGTCCGGGTCATGTGTGCCCACGGCGTCTTGCGGGCGATCTCGACGCGGAGCGATGCGTTGCCCGCGAGGCCGCCGGAAGCGACAATCTGGCCGATGGCCCCAGGAGGCGCCCTGGTGTCGATCGTCACTGTGACCGACTGGAGCTTCGCGAGAGGGTCCAACTCGACGGGCTCCACGGTCATCCAGGGCACGTCCGTGCGAATCCGCGCGGGCATCGCCTGGTCGCCGCCATTCCGCACGCCGAGGACCCAGCTGGCCGGATCGCGACCCGGCCGGTGGAGGCGGACGTGATCACCGACCCATTCGAGGCGAGCGGGGAGCCCATCGCCGCTGACGAGCATGGGGTCGGGACCGCCGGCGCGCGGCGACGATGGCGGCGGCGACGCCGTCGGGCGGCCCTTCATCCGGGTAGGTGCGCCATCCTGAGTTGCGCGCACGACGGGGCTGCGGTCGAAACGTGCGCGAGAGGCCGCGTCGCTCAGTACTGCCCAGGCGTCCTGAATCTGGTTCGCCCATGCGTTGGCGACCTGCGCGTCGGGGTGGCGCTCGGCGCGCGCCAGGCTCGCCCGGTAGGCTTTACCGATCTCGTCGAGCGATGCCGAAGAGCTGACGCCAAGGAGGCCATAGTAGTTGACGGTGGCGGCCGCCGGATTCGACCGGCTCGGCGTTGCCAGCTTGGGCCGAGCACTCTCGCCCCGGAGCCGGTCCAGCGTGTCCTGAAAGGTCGCGAAATCGATGCCCCAGTCGAGCGCCTTCTGACGGAAGACGCTCTCTTGTTCGGGGCCGATGGAGCCCGCAGCGAGCGCCGTGCGCATCGCCAATTCGAGTCCCGGAAGATGTTCGCGGGCGCGTCGACGCTTCAGGTCGGCCTGATAGCTCTCCGGGTGGCCAAGCACTGAGGCGAGCTCGCTGAAGTGCTTGATGAGGAACAATGCCTCATCTTTATACTTCGGATTCGACTGCATGCCTTGCATGCGTTTCCGGCGCGCCCGCAGGGCTTCTTGTGCGGTCTTCGACGGCGTATCGGACGTGAGGGCGAGGTAATCGAGCAGATCGGTAGCCCCGACGAGCCGCGAAAACTCCGCGGCCACGACGAAACTGTGTGGGTCGACATCTTCCGTGCTGACGCCCATCGCCGTCCCGGCACCTCGCGGGCGATCTAGCGCCTCCGCACCAAAAGGCCACCTGCGCGGATCAATCGACCTGAATGTCGCGGTTCCTACCGCGGGCCCGGTTCACTTCGTCGCGCGTGAGTCCCCCTTGGAATCGCAACTCGGCGAGCCGCGAGACCCCTGTCTCGATGTCCACGACGCTTACCTGCAAGATTTGGTCGATGCCGTAGCGGTAGATGACCTCCACGGGCGTTCCCCGGGGGCGCGGCGGCAGGCCGGTGAGCTCGACGACTCCGAGCACATTGACCTCGTCCCGGCTGGCGCCGACGCCTTCGGTCACTTCGACCCGAACGGCCGTCATGTTCTCGTAAGCGTAGGCGAACCGCCCTCGGTATTCGTAGGGTAGTCGGGTCCCCTCCGGAATCAGCTCGATGACACGTTCGTTGCGAGCCTTGTCGAGGACGATGATCCCAAGCGGGTGGGTCGTGGCGTCTTCGATGGTGACATCTGCGAGGCCCGGACCTTCATAGGCCTCCGCCTCGCCGGCCGTGGCATCTGGCCGTTGGGCTGCGACATGCTCCAAGGCCGACTGGGCGACGTGGCCGCCAGAGGCAAGGCCGATGACGGCCCCCCGGGGAGCATTCTGGCCAGGTTGACGCGGAGGTGGCCGCTCGTCGGACTTGGCCAGGTCTTTGGCGCGAGACGAGATCGCTTGGCGCTTCTCGGCGAGGGCCGGGTGTTTGGGTCGGTGGCGAAAGACGCCGGCGAGGGCGGCGCCCAGGGCGACGCATTCGTCGGGGTTGACGCCTTCGGCTGGCGCTTGGCCGCCTAGCCGCTGCAACATCTCACGGATCATCGGCATCCGTGTGGAACCGCCGACGAGCAACATGTCGTCGAGGTCTTTCCATGCGAGTCCGGCCTTCTCGAGCACGAGATTGGCGGTGTCTTCGCATTGCTGCACGAGGTCCAACGTGATGCGCTTGAAGAGCGAGCGCTCGACCCGGACGCCCAGACGTTTGCCAAGGTAGGTGACGGGGACGATGGCGCTGTCTTTCGTCGAAAGGCCAATCTTGGCCGCCAACACTCGCTCGTAGAGCTCCTGGTACGGCGCCGGCTCGTCGCGCGGGTCGCAGCCGTGTTCCGCGGCGAACTGTTCGGCGACGTAGTCCAGAAGCCGATCGTCCCAGTCTTTTCCGCCGAGTTCGGCGTTTCCGTCGGACGCCAGCGTCGACAACTTGGTTCCACGAATCTCCATCACGGTGACGTCGAAGGTGCCGCCCCCCAAATCGAGGACGAGCAACTTTCGGTTGCCGCCGATTCTGTCGAGACCGTAGGCGATGGCGGCCGCCGTAGGCTCATTGATGATCGATAGAACGTTGAGGCCCGCAATGGCGCCCGCCTCCGCGGTCGCGCCGCGCTGGGCGCTATGGAAGTAGGCGGGGACCGTGATCACCGCGTCCCGGACGGCATGGCCGAAGGCCTCCTCCGCGTCGTCCTTGATCTTACGCAGGATGAGGGCGCTGACCTCTTGGGGCGTGTAGGAACGACCCCACATGTCGAGTCGGTAGTCCTCCTCGCCCATGTGCCGCTTGATGAAGCGCACGCAGTTGTCGGGGTCGACGACGACCATCTTTACGGCCTCATCGCCCACCACGCAGCCCGACTCGTCGTAGAAGTGCACGATGGAGGGCGTCGTCCGACCGCCTTCCGCATTCGGTATGATCTCAGGCTTGCCGAAGCGATTGACGACCGCCATCGCCGAAAAGGTCGTCCCGAGGTCGATTCCGAGAACGATTTCGTCGTCGGAACTCATGGGCCGGAGCGGCCCCTACGTGCCCGGTAGACGATGACTTCCTCCGGCCGGAGCAGGGTCTCGCCCCGCTGGAAACCGCGCTTGGCGATTTGCGCGATGAGCTGGTCGTTGTCCGCGGCGTCGGTATCCTCGACGCGCACGACCTTATGAATGCGAAGGTCCAGCTTTCCGGGGGCTTCGACCGGCAGGACATCGCGCCGGTAGAGGACTTCGAGCAGCTCGTCGATCAGGTATTGGAAGCTGTCGGCGAGGACGTCAGTTGACATCTCCTGCTTGACCATACTCTCCTGGAACCACAGCAGGCTGTCGTAAAACAGCAGGAGGTCGAGCAGCAGGGGCCGCTCGGCCTTGAAGAGGAAGTCCTCTTTGTACTGCTTGAGTTCCTCGTACAAGGCGTCGAACGCCTTCTCGCGCGTGCGGTCCGTTCCGAGGCGGTCAGATACCAAACGCCGGAACTCGCCGACCTCGAGGGTGAGGCGCCGGAGCGCGTCGTCCACGTTGACGTCGCTCACGATCTCTGCCCCAACTCGGTCGCGAGGTTGATGAAAGTGCCCTCGAGTTGAATCGATTCCGAACAATAATAGTAGTCGCGTGGTCCGGAGGCGAGCGATGCGAGGAAGTCCTGGTGGACTTCGGCGCCGACTCCGATGGTCACGATTCGCGCGCCCGACGAGCGAAGCTTGTGGATTTCGGCGACCGTCGCCTCGGGGTCGTCGGGATGCCCGTCGGTCATGACCACGAAGACGCGTTGCAGACCAGCGCGTGGCTTCATCAGGTTGCGCGCGTCCGACAACCCATGCTCCATAGGGGTGCTCCCGATCGGCGACAGCCCGTCGATCGCGCGGGCGACGCGGTCCCGGTCCTCCGTCGGCGTCACTCGGATGCCGCCAGGGAACGCAATGACAGCCACTTGGCGGTTCGGCTGGGCGAGCGTGCGCTCCACGAACGCGTGTGCCGCCCGTTTCGCATGTTCGATGTTCGCGCCGTACATCGACCCTGAGCAATCCATGATCAGGGCGACGTGCAGCGGGGCGCGCCCGTGGGCGAGGTCCTCCAGCGTGACCTTGCTCGCCGCGAGGCGGTGGGGGAGGATTTGGCCCGTCGCCAGGTCCATCGCCTCGACCTCGACGATGCCGTTGGAGTTGTATCGGTAGGTGACGCTCAATCGGCTCGCGCCTGCGGGGCGCGAAGGGATGCCGTAGAACTCGAAGTGTCCGAGTACTGTGGTCGCGAGCGGGTCGTCCTTCTCGCCTTGGACGAGCCAAAGGTCGATCGTGGTCTGGCCGTCGTGGCTCGTCGCGTAGTCATCGCGTGTGCGCTCGGCTGGAATGCGCGTGTTCTTCGCGATGATGCGGCTGTTGAATAGGCCCGAATCTCGGTAAACGACCATGCCGAGGCTGTGGCTGGTCACATCGTGAGTGCGGATATCGACAGGGCTCTCGGTTCCCTGGAGTTCCGCCGCTTCGATGGCGGCCGTCAGCGCGGCGCCGAGGGCGACGGCCTCGTCGGGGTTGATGTCCGTAGCGGGAGCGGACGTGAACAGCTCCTTGAGGAGCGTTCGGACCATCGGCATGCGCGTGCTGCCGCCGGCCAGCAGGACAGTATCGACGGTGGACGCGTCGACATTGGCGGCTCGAAGCACACTTTCCGTCATGTCGCGCGTTCGCTGAAGCAAGTCCGAGGTGAGGCGCTCAAACTCTTCGCGCTCGATGCTCAAACGGAGGACATGGTTGCCATAATCATGGAAGATATTGACCTTTGGGCGGCGTGTAAGGCTGATTTTGGCCGACACGCACTTCTGGCGCAGGTCGTAGTAGGAGGTGGCATCCTCCAGCGGATCGACGCCGTGTTTGTCGCGAAAGCTGGCCGCGACGTGTTCGATGAGGCGGTCGTCCCAGTCCTTGCCGCCAAGGAGATGGTCTCCGTCTGTGGCGATGACCTCGATGTCATTGCCTTTGATGTCGACGAGCGTGACATCGAACGTACCCCCGCCAAGGTCGTAGACGAGGACTCGCATGTCCTTGCCGACGTTGTTCAAGCCATAGGCGAAGGCGGCGGCAGTCGGTTCGTTGACGAGCTTGAGGACGTGGAGGCCGGCGAGCTCGCCGGCCGTGAGCGTGGCGCGCCGTTGCAAATCGTTGAAGTAGGCGGGAACCGTGATGACGGCGTGTTCGACCCGCTCACCTAGCCGCATCTCGGCATCTTGTTTGAGTTTGCTCAGGATGAAGCTGGAGATGCGCTCGGCCGAGTAGTCCTGGTTCCGGTAGCGAAAATTCCAGTTCGCCTCACCCAGGTGGCGCTTGACGAACTCGACGACTTGGGTCGGGTAGACCACGGCCGCCTGTCGGGCGTAGTTGCCGACAATGACGTCGTCCTCTTCGAACAGGACCACGCTCGGCGTGATTCGATCCCCTTCGGCGTTCGGAATGATCTCCGGTACGCCATGTTGGTTCACGTAGGCGATCGCCGAGAAGGTCGTTCCCAGGTCAATCCCGACCGCCACCTGACCCATGTCGCCCTCGCCGTTCGCCCCCGCCATGACGCGCCGGGCCGCCGCGTCGAGTATACGGGGACGGGCCCAGCGTCGACCCCGTACCGCGGGAGGATCCGTGTTCATCCTAGCGTCGACGAGCCCGTGGCGACGCGATCTCCTGGCGAGCGCCGGGCTGGCCTTCCGAGTGGAAGCGCCGAGCGTCGACGAAGGCGCCATCAGCGCTCCCGATGGTCCACGGCTTGCCTTGGCTCGGGCCAGAGCCAAGGCGCGGGAGGTTGTCGGCCGCTGCCCCGGCGAAGTCGTGCTGGGCGTCGATCAGGTCGGCTGGTGGGAAGACGACCCTGCCGCCCCGTTCGGCAAACCCGCTGACCTGGCCCACCATCGGGCGATGCTTCGGCGTCACCGGTCCACGCCCCATTGGCTCGGGACCGCGCTCGCCCTTGAGGCCCCTGACAGGCCATCCGAGGTGCTGGTTCGTACGCGTCTCGTGGCGCGGCCTGATGTCACCGATGCGGAATTGGACGCCTACGCGGCGTCTGGCGAAGGACGCGAATGCGCCGGAGGCTATCGGGCGGAAGCGCAGGGTAGCTTCTTGTTCGGCGCAATCGAGGGCGACTGGCACAACGTCGTTGGCCTCCCGCTCACCGCTCTCTACGACCTGCTCCGGCGCCGCGGGTGGCGGCTGCAATGACGGGTGACGAAGAACTGCGCTCGCTCGTTCGAGACGTCCGGCGATGGGCCGACCACCTTCGCAACCGCGGCGTGACAGGGGTCCTGCCTTGGTCGGACGTGCCGGAACCCCAATCTGACATCCACGTCGCTTCTGTTCGGCCAACTCTGCAGGCGACGCGTGAACTTCTAGGTGATTGTCGGCGTTGTAGTTTGTGTAGCGGGCGCAATCAGATCGTCTACGGGGAAGGTTCGGAGACCGCCGACCTGTTCGTCATCGGCGAAGGTCCTGGCGAGCAGGAGGACCTGCGCGGCGTGCCCTTCGTGGGGCCCGCTGGCGAGATGCTCGAAAAGATGCTCGCGAACGTCGTTGGGGTGCCCCGGTCCGCCGTCTACATCGCGAATGTCGTCAAGTGTCGTCCTCCCCAGAACCGCAATCCGAGCCCAAGTGAAGTCGAGTCGTGTCTCCCGTTCCTTCGCGCGCAAATCGCCGCGGTACAGCCCAAGGTCGTACTCGTATTGGGAACCGTGGCCCTCAAGGCGCTGTGGGGCGCCGAATTGGGAATCATGAAGGCGCGCGGCAAGTGGCTCGACATGGACGGGATACCTGCGATGCCAACGTTTCACCCCGCCTACCTTTTGCGCACTCCGGCGGACAAACGGCTGACCATGGCGGACTTGCTCCTACTCAAGGAACGGTACGACGCCCTTGGCGGCTGGCGGCCCTGATCAGCGCTTGCGCAGCAGGTCGGCGAAGGTGCCGAACCCGGTCCCCGATGGGGGAGGAGGAGGCGGTGCGACGTCCTCGACCTCTTCGCGAAGGGAGAGGTTGACGCGGCCGCCACGTTCGCCAGACGGCCGCGCCGTCACGCGGCGACCGGGCCGAAAGCGCTGCGCGAGCACCGTGCCGGCGGGCAGATCGACTTCTGCTGCGGGAATCCAGCCGACGCGGCCGTCGTCGAGGGTCACGACGACGCCGTTCTGAAGTACCTGTGCGATGGTCCCTTGGACGCTTGTCGGCGTGGCGTCCGACCCCGGCCGGACCGGAGTCAGTTCGATGCGCCTGCGCTCGGTGTCGATGGAGGCGATCCGGACCACCAGCGCCTCTCCGGCCCGCGGCGACAGGCCCGCCAGCCGAGACGCGTGCACCAGGCCGGTGATGCCGGGCGCGAGGTCGACGAACGCCCCGAAGGTCTCCATGCGGGCGACCTTGGCGTCGACGATCATCCCGGCCCGCCAACGGACACCGACTTCATTCCACGGGTCGTCAGCGGGCGGTCGAGCGGACAACTCAATCTTCTTGGCGTCGCGATCGATGCGCTCGATGCGGACCTCGAGCTGGGTTCCAGGCCGGAGACGGTCGAGCGCGTCGTCCGCCCAGCCTGCAGCGCGGCGGGGCAGGAGGCCGTCGACGCCGCCGACGTCGACGAACGCGCCAAAAGGCTGAACGCGGCGGACGACGCCGCCGACCAGGTCGCCTTCTCGCACGGACTGCCAAAACGTGGCGGCGCGCGCTTGAGACTCGCCCTCTTGCAGGGCTCGCCGGTTCAAAATGACGCGGTCGCCCGCTTCCGTGACGAGGAAGGAAAGGGTCTGGCCCACGAGCGCGTCCGCGTCCGTGTCGGTCATCCGGCTGATCTGGGATGCCGGGCAGAATGCCCGAACGGGTCCGATGCGCACCTCGAAGCCGCCAGCATTGCGCGCGGTGACCTTTCCTTCCACGGGCACGCGACTCGCCTTGGCCTCCTCCAGGAATCCCGCGGCATTCCGATCGGAAAGGCGCGCCGAGAGGCGTAGGCCCCCTTCGTCTCGGGCCAGGACGAAGGCCGTGACGGCTTGGCCCACCTTCGCGTCGGGGACCTCGCTGGCGTCGATCAGTCCTTCCATCTTGTCGCCGACGTCGACGAGGTGCTGCTCGCCTCCCAAGCGGGTGATCACGCCTTCGATGCGATCGCCGACGGACGCGCGCTTGGAGCGTCCCACGCCCGACATCGCAGCGGCCAACTCGGCGGGGTCCATTTGCGCGAGCAACATCCAGTCGGACTCGTCGTAGGTTGGGATGGACGGGTCGCGGGTGGGTGGCGGCGGTGAGGCCGGCCGGCGCAATTCTTGGGTCGAGGGACGGACGACGGCGCGGTCACCCGCCGCCTCGGCCAGGCCGCGAGGCCTCCGGCGCGTGCTCTCACCCATCGCACCCTCGAAAAGGCGCCGGCGCTATCCGGCGTCCTCCGGCCGGGCCAACGCTGTTGCGCGCTCGGCCTCGGCGACAAGTGTCGTCCAGGCGGCTTCGTCTCCCGCCAAGATCGCTCGGCGGACCCGACGGAGGAGCCCAAACACATACGTGAGGTTGTGAAGGGTGAGGAGGCGCTTTCCGACGGCCTCGTCCACCATGGCATGGTGCCGGAGCGCCGCGCGTGGGAGGGTGGTGCACGCCACGCATGGGCAACTGGGGTCCAATGGGCGAGGATCCCGCGCGTAGGCGGCATTGCGTAGGTTGCGTCGCCCTGAGGGCGTCCAGGCCTGCCCATGGCGTCCTGCCCGAGTCGGTAGGACACAGTCGAACACGTCGACGCCCCGTTCGATCGACTGGACGAGGTCGATTGGGCGGCCCACACCCATCAAATACCTAGGCCGATCGGTCGGCAGCTCTGCGGCGGCGATTTCCGTGGCCTGCAAGCGTGACGCCGGGTCCTCGCCCACGGACAGGCCTCCGATCGCGATGCCGTCCAGATCCATCTCGGCAAGGAGCGCCGCATGGGCCGCGCGCAAGTCCGGGTAGGTCCCGCCTTGGACGATGCCGAACAGGGCCGTGCGTTCGGGGTGACGCCGCGCGTCGCGTGCTCGCTGGAGCCATCGCGTGGTCCTCTTGGTGCTCTGCTCGACGCGGGCGCGCTCAGCGGGCCATTCGATGCATTCGTCGAGCGCCATAGCGACGTCGACGCCGAGGTCCTCCTGAATGTGAACGGCCCCCTCCGGGGTCAATGTGCGCCACGCTCCGTCTTCGGGTGAGCGGAAACGCGCCCCGGTTTCGTCGAGGGTGACGTGTTCGCGCAGCGAGTGGACCTGGTAGCCGCCGCTGTCGGTCAGGATGGGCCCCGACCAGCCCATGAGCACGTGCAGCCCGCCGAGGTCTCGGATGACGTCGGAGCCCGGACGGACCCACAAATGGTAGGTGTTGGCGAGCACGATCTGCGCGCCGACGTCCACCAGATCGCCAGCCGTCAGGCCTCGAACGGCGCCTCGTGTTCCAACCGGCATGAACGTCGGGGTCTCGATGGCGCCGTGCGGCAGGGTCCAACGACCCGCCCGGGCGCGCCCAAGTCGAGCGACCGTTTCAAAGGATGAGCATCGCGTCGCCATAGGAGGCGAACCGGTAGCCCGTCGCAAGGGCCTCCCGGTAGGCAGACAGCAACCGCTCTCGTCCGACGAAGGTCGATACGAGCATGAGAAGGCTCGATCGGGGGAGATGGAAGTTCGTCAAGAGGCCGTCGACGGCCGACGTTCGGTCGGGGGGGCGGAGGAACAAGCGCGTGGTGCCGTCCATGGCTCGGATCCTCCCGTCGGGCCCCTGCGCGGTGTGGAGCGCGCGAACGGTCGTGGTGCCTACGGCCACGATTCGACCCCCGCGAGAGCGGGCCTCGGAACAGGCCGCCGCGGCCTCCGGCAGGACCGTGAAGCGTTCGGGGTGGAGCGCGCCTTCGGCGAGGGCCTCGGCCGTCAAAGGCTTGAAGGTGCCGAGGCCGACGTGAAGCGTCACCGTCGCAAAGGCGACGCCGCGGTCAGCGAGCCGAGCGCGAAGGGGCATCGACAGGTGGAGGCCCGCGGTTGGCGCCGCTGCGCTCCCAAGCACTCGGGCGTACGTGGTCTGGTAGCGTTCGGCGTCGGCATGCGTGGCTTTGCGCGCCAAGTAGGGAGGTAGGGGGACTTCGCCGTGTTGGGCGAGGTGGAGGTCGAGGTCGCCGTCAGCGACGATATCGGCCTGACCGTCCTGAGGATCCGTCTCCAGGCGTAGGCGCAGGCCTTGGGCTTCGAGGACGCTGCCCGCAGACAACCGTCGTGACGGCCGCAAGAGGGCACGACCGCGTGGGCCGTCCACCCCGACAAAGAGCAACTCGACCTGTCCGCCGGTGGGCCGGCGACGCGCCACGAGCCGGGCCCGCCGGACGGCGCTGTCATTGGCGACGAGGAGGTCCCCAGGGCGCAGGAGTTCCGAGAGATCGCGGACCTGCCGATGGTGCGTCGCCGGGCCGACGAGATGCATCAGACGTCCGCCGTCGCGGTCGGCCGGGGGATGGTCGGCGATGGCCTCGTCGGGCAGGTGGAAGTCCCATGGGTCCAGTTCGGGTGGGGGCAACGGAGGGGGGGCCATCGGGTGACTGGGACGTTATGCGCGGCGCCCGCCGACCGCCAAGGGCTTGACGTCCGCGTCGTGCGTGCTTCCCTTGCGCCGGGTTTTGCCGTGCTTGACTCGCCTGTTGTCCCTTTCCTGCTCATGGCGATGGTGTTCTGGTTCGTCGTGTGGTTGCCTATGCGCGAGGAGCGCAAGGTCCGCGACTTCCAGGCGGGGCTGACGAAAGACGACGCCGTCGTCCTCGGCTCCGGCATTCACGCGCGCATCGTGCAGGTCGATGCCGAAACCGTCGTCGTCGAAGTCGCGGATCGCGTCCGCCTCACCGTCGAACGCAGCGCCGTGGCGCGGCGCCAGTCCGCCCCCGCGGCGACCTGAGCGCAGGAGAACCTAGATGGACACGGGCAGCCTGCTTCGGGTCGGTACAATCGCCGCGATGGTGGCGGGGTCCATTTGGGTCCTGCTCCCTACGATGCTGCAGGAAGAGGCGGCCGACCGCTTCGCCCGCAGCGCGGCCTCCGTGGAAGGCCCCAAAGCCGCGGTGCGGGCGGACTTGAACGTCGGTTTCGACCACCCACAGCCGGCCGAGGCCGCGGCGGTGATCGAGGCTCGCCTTCGCGCGCTCGACCATCCTGTCGAGCGCGTGGCCACGGATGAGAAGGGGTTTGTCGTTCACCTTGCGCCCGGCGGTCGCCGCGAGGTCGTCGAGCGCATCGTACCCGCCGAAGGTCGCATCGACGTCGTGTCGTTGCCCGAGGCCGGGCCCGTCGATGACGGCGCCGCAGGCGCGTTGGCCGTCGATCTTGCAGCCGCCCTGACCGCAGCGGGCATCGCCCCGGCAACCCAGGGTGGCCTCGTCGCACGCGTGGGTGGCTCGGCCGAGGGTTTGCCGGCGCTGGGATCGGCCACCTCCGTGGTCGCCGACCAAGGGGTTTTGCGGGCTTCGCTGAGCGCGCCGCTCGCGTCTCCGGTCGCGCTCGCCGTGTTGGACGGCCACGTTGTCGCCGCCTTGCTGGCCGACGGGGAAGGGGCGCGCGTTGTCCCCATCGCCGGCGACCTCGGCTCCGAGGTCCGCGCATTTTTGCTCGGTGGGCGGCTGGTCGGGCCGGCGACACTGCGGGCCAAGGTGGAATTCAACGACTCGTTGGGCACGCCAGAGGCGGCGGAATCCCAACCGGACGCTCCAGCGTGGGCTGCTTGGCTGCCCGACACCCGCATCAACATGGGCCTCGACCTCCAGGGCGGCCTGGACCTCACGCTGCAAGTTGGCGTCGACGACGCCATTCAAACGCAGATGGGTCGCGACGTGTCCCACCTGCTCGAGAACTTCGGCAGCGTCGGCGTCACAGCGCAAGAGGTGCGGGCGGACCGCACGCGACCAGTCTTGTGGATCAAGGCCGCCGAGGAGCTCTCCGCGGTGCAGACCGGCATGAGACAGTTGGCAGGCGACTACGCATACTCGTTTAGCGAAGAGGGCAGTCACGCCTTCGAGATGGAGACCTGGCGTCGCGACGCCGTCGAAAAACAGGCCGTTGAACAAGTTCTTGAGACGCTTCGCAAGCGCATCGACGCCACGGGCGTCAAAGAGCCCTCGATCGTCAAGAAAGGCCAAGGGCGCATCAACGTCCAGCTGCCGGGCCTCGTCGACCTTCAGGGGGCCATCGATGCCATCGGCACGAGCGCGGTTCTCGATTTTCAAATGGTCGACGAAGAGTTTGACCCGGGGGTTCTCGACCGTTTGATGGTCCAAGCCGAGGCGTCGCTTCCTGAAGACCAACTCAATGACGGCGATGTCCTCAACGACTGGTTCTGGGACAGGGGACTTCTCAACGACGACCGGCAGGTCCTGTGGATGCAGGTCCGCGACGACGAGCCCCTCGTGCCAATTGTCGTGAAGAAGGACGTTGTCCTGACCGGGTCGGACGTCGAAGACGCCCGCGTTGCGTACGACAACAACCAACAGCCTCAGGTCTCGCTCACGTTCCGACCGCGCGGGGCGGCGGTGTTCTGCGAGGTCACGACGGCGAACGTGAACAAGCGCTTCGCCGTGGTGCTCGACGGCTTGGCGCGATCCGCGCCTTCGATCACCGAGCGTATTTGTGGGGGCAATGCGGCTATCGTGATGAGCGGCTCGGACGACCCGGTCCGAGAGGCGCAGATGTTGGCCCTCGTCCTTCGCACTGGCTCGTTGGATGCGCCCGTGCTCCTGGCGGAGGTTCGTACCGTCGGCGCCCAACTCGGTGCGGAGTCGATTCGCGCTGCAACGCTGGCCTCGTTGCTCGGTTCGGCGCTCGTCGTCTTCTACATGATGCTCTGGTACAAGGCATCGGGCATCGTCGCGAACATCGCGCTGACGGTCAACGTGCTTCTCATGTTGGCCTCGCTGGCCGTCGCCGGAGCCACGTTGACCCTGCCGGGGATCGCTGGCATCGCACTCACGGTCGGTATGGCTGTCGATGCGAACATCATCATTTACGAACGCATCCGTGAAGAGCTCCGGCTCGGGGTCCACCCTCGAAAAGCGGTGGACGTCGGCTTCGATCGCGCCGCAGTCGCCATCTTGGACTCGAACATCACGACGTTCTTCGCCGGCATCGTCCTCTTCTCCTACGGCACCGGACCCATCAAGGGCTTTGCGGTGACGCTGATGATTGGCATCGTCACGACGCTGATCACGGCGCTCTTCGTCTCGCGCGCGCTGATGGAGGTCATCACGCGCAACTCTGCCGCCCGCCTGAGCATCTGAGCGAGGTCGCCGATGGAACGACTCAAGAACTGGATCGACGGCCTCCGCTTCGACTTTGTCGGATCCCGGTGGCTGTTCTCCAACGCCTCTGCGGCCCTCGTCGTGTTGAGCTGGATCGCCTTCGCGGCGGTCGGGCCCAACTGGGGGATCGACTTCACGGGCGGAACGGAGATTCGCGTCGCATTCGAGCAGCCCATGGAGATCGGGGAGCTCCGATCGAAGTTGTCCGGCATCGGCCTGGGCGACGACGCCGTTCAGAGCAGCGGGGTCAACGAGTACACGATCCGCATTCAGGACACGGCGTTCGGCACTGAAGAGGTCCGAACCGAGCTGCGCAAGGCCTACGACGCCGCGTTCGGGCCGGATTGGGTTGTGGATCTGACCATGGACTCCGAAGTCGGGGCTCGCGCTGTCACCCGACACAACGGCAATCCGGTGACCGCCGATGCTGTCGAGAAGGCGGTCGCACACCTGCCGTGGGCCAAGTTCACGCCCACTCGTATGGAGTCGACCGTCGTCATTCAGGTTGCCGGGCTCACCGAATTCGTCGAGCGCGCCATTCAGTCGTCCGTGGGAGAGGACGTTCGATTCGATGTTCGGTCCGTGGAGTCCGTCGGACCGCGCGTGGGCGCCGACCTCCGCCGGGACGGCTTCGTAGCGTTGCTGGCCACGCTTGGCCTCGTGCTGGTCTACATCGCCTTCCGTTTCGATCTCGTCTATGCGCCTGGGGCCGTTCTCAGCCTGATCCACGATGTTTCGCTGACTACCGGCGTCTTCGTGCTCTTCCAGCTGGAGTTCTCGGTCGCCATGGTGGGAGCCTTGCTCACCCTTGTCGGGTACTCGCTCAACGACACGATCGTCGTCTACGACCGCATCCGCGAGAATCGAGGCAAGTACCGGCGACGAGACCTGGCCGAGTTGATCAACGTCTCGATCAACGAGACGCTGACGCGGACGATCGCCACCAATGGGGCGACGATGTTGGCGATCACACCGATGATTTTCATGGGCGGCGAGGCCATCCAGAACTTCGCACTTGCGATGTTTTGCGGGATCGTCTTCGGTACCTACTCGACGATCTACGTCGCCAGCCCCATGATCCTGATCTTCGAAGACTTGCGGCCTGCGCTCGGTCGTTGGATCCGTCTGCCGGAGCTCGCCGGTGGCGCGCCAGATGTGGTCGCTCCCGAGGTCGTCGACGAAACGCTGACGGAGAGTGAGCGACGCCGCCGTGAACGACAGGAAGCTGCGCGCCGGTTGAGCCAGACCGACTAAGAACGGGCGAGGAGGGGCCATGTCGATCGCGTGGCTGGTTGCGGCGCTGGCCGGCGCCGAAGATGTCGAGATCAACGGGGTCATCGTTGATTCCCGTTCGGTGGCGGGCATGACCTTTCCCGGCGTCACCGTGCGATTTGACGCCGCGGGGCGCGCCCACTTGACGATTCCAGGCTTCATCGCCGAAGGGCGAACAGCCGCCCCACCTGTGGCCGCAGGGGTGCCTCGGGCGCGATGGTGGTTGGCCACCGAAGACGGGGGATCCACTGGCCACAAGATTACGGTCGAGGTCAACGGCAAGGTCGCGGTCGAAGTCGCGAGCGGCCAGCCGCAGCGGATCCTCGACCTCGCACCCTGGCTCGTGGCGGGCGCCAACACCGTGATCGTGCGGTCCGTATCGACGGCGGCGACCGGCGGCGCGCTGTACGTCTACGTCGCGACCGGTACGGACAGGAGCGGCACGGTCCTCATGGACGCGCCCACCGTCCAGTTCGGTCTGGGGGCGACGCGTAGCGGAGCCTACGAACGAACCTACACATTGGACGTGACCCCTTGAGAGCACCTCCGCCCGCCCCGCCGCGCGTCTCGGGCAATTCGACCTACGTCCTCGATACAAATGTCCTGCTTCATGACCCTTCGTCGATCTTTGCGTTCAAAGAGAACGAACTCGTCCTGCCGATCACGGTGTTCGAGGAGATCGACCGCTTCAAGAAGGACGTGAACGAACTCGGGCGCAACGCTCGCTCATGTTCGCGCATCCTCGACCAACTCCGCGCGCTCGGAAGCCTTAGGGTCGGCATCACGCTGCCCAATGGGGGCCGGCTTCGCGTCGAGTACGCGGTCGCCGATTCGGCCTTCCCGATCACGTGGGGTCCGGAGACCAACGACAACCGCATCCTCGGCTGCGTTGTGCGCCTCGCGCGCGAATTGGCGCCCAAGCGCGTCGTGCTCGTGACCCGCGACACCAACATGCGTCTGAAGTGCGACGCGTTGGGCGTGACGGCTGAGGACTACCACAACGCGAAAGTCGACGTCGATGAGGCCTATACGGGATTCGTTGAGATCGAGGTGGATGTCGATCTCGTCACGCGTATCCACAGCCAAAAGCAGCACGGCATTCCGTTGAATGACGGTCCCGAGCTTCGCGCGAATCAGTTTGCTCGCCTCATGGCGGCGGGACGCCCCCAGAGCACCGTGCTCGTGCGCGTCGATTCGTACCGGGGCGTGTTGCGGCTCGTCCAGGAACACCGGGCCCGGGACCTCTGGGGAATTGACGCGAAGAACAAGGAGCAGAGCTTTGCGCTGGACCTGCTGATGGACCCCCAGGTGAACCTCGTCACGCTCACGGGTGGGGCGGGAACGGGCAAGACGCTGCTCGCGTTGGCCGCGGGTTGTGCCCAGTCCTTGGACGCGGAGGCCCGTTACCGCAAGCTGCTGGTTTCACGGCCGATTTTCCCCTTGGGTCGCGACATCGGCTTCCTGCCTGGCGACGTCGAGCAGAAGCTCAATCCGTGGATGAAGCCGATTTTCGACAACCTCGAGCTGCTCGTCAGCCAGCGGGACGTCGACCGCACCCGCCGCGAACCCGCTTACCAGCACCTCTTTGATCGGGGGCTCATCGAAGTGGAACCGCTGACCTACATCCGCGGGCGGAGCATCCCCGATCAGTTCCTCATCGTCGACGAGGCGCAGAATCTGACGCCGCACGAGGTCAAGACGGTGCTCACCCGCGCCGGAAGTGGGACCAAGGTCGTTCTCACGGGCGACGTCCACCAGATCGACCACCCTTACGTGGACGCGATGAGCAACGGGCTCACCTACGCCATCGAGCGCTTCAAGGACCAACCATTGGCGGGCCATGTGAGCCTGCGAAAGGGTGAGCGCTCGCCGTTGGCCGAACTCGCGGCCAACGTCCTGTGAGCCTCGACGCCATCGAAGGACGCAACCCGGTCGTCGAATGTCTCGCGAGGGCCCGGCGCCGCGTCATTCGGGTGTGGATCGACGTCGGCGCACGCCCCGACCCGCGCATCGCGCGTATCGAAGCGCTCGCGAAGGCGGCGGGCGTCCCGGTCGAGCGCGTCCTCCGCCAGGCCTTGGATCGGACCTGTGAGGGCAGGGTCCACAACGGCGTCGTCGCTTGGGCCGAGCCGCTGGAGGCCACGACGACGGCGCGACTGCTGGCCGACGTACCACCGGGCAAGGACACCTTCCTCGTCTTGGCCGACGGCTTGGAGTACGAGCACAACTTGGGTGCGGTGCTGCGCAGCGCGCTTGGTTTCGGGGTGGACGGGCTCATCGTCCCCACGCGTCGTGGCGCCGGGTTGACCCCCGTCGTTCAGCGGGTGGCGATGGGGGCGGCCGAGGTGGTCCCCGTCATCCACGAGGGCATGTTCGCCGCCCTGCGCCCCATCCGGGACGCCGGACTGCGAGTCGTCGGGGCCGATGCGGCGGGGCGCCCGGCCAACGAGGTGGACCTTCGCGGGTCGTTGGCGCTCATCCTTGGTGCCGAAGGCCGTGGCCTGTCCCCGAAACTGGCGGAGCGGTGTGATGACCTCGTGTCGATCCCGATGGCGGGCGCCCTCGAGTCGCTCAATGTCTCCGTCGCGGCAGCCATCTTGATGTACGAGAAACGCCGTCAGGACGCGCTTCCACGCTAGCGACGGCTATCGGCGGTTGGCCACTACGGGGGTCGTCGCACCCACAAGGGTAGCGCTCGCGGCTTCGCATGCCGCCTGGAGTCGGAGCGGCGTGGCCTCGTCGCCGGCGTCTCCAGCCGCGATGGCGTCGAGCATCTGGTCGACGGGCATCAGGCCGTTACGAACGCGCATCCAGTTGTCCATGGGTAGGCCGCCGCTCAGGCCGATGTCGAGACTGGGGCCGAGTTGGGACAACAGGTCACGGAGGGCGCGCGACGCCGGCAACCAGCGCTCGCCCGTGAGTTGCGGCAATACGCTTTCCGCCAGAACCGTCAGCCGGTCGATGGCACGCGCCCCCTTGAGCCCCTGCCTCATCGGGCCAGACGCAGGCGCCTCCAGCAGCGGCACGCGCGAAGCGTCGACGTCCAGTCCACTGCTCGCCAAGACGGCCGCCGGGCCGGGGCGATGCCGGTAGGCCCGCAGAAGCGCGCGCGCTGGGCTTTCGCCGGTCTCCACCTGGCGGCTGAGCGGCTGAATCCAGCGCCGTTCTTCGGCATCCAGCCCCGCCTCGACACCGTCAAGCAGGTCCTCGGCCCACGCCGCCAACATACGGCCGCCCACCACTCCGCGCAGTCCGTTGCGCGTGGCCTCGTTGAAGCGCTCATCGCGTTCGCCGTGGCGTACGAAGCGCGCGGCCAAATCGGCGGCGACGTCGGCGATGCGCGGCGAGTAGAACAGGGCACGCCAGAGGGCCGCAAAGGCCATGGCCAACGGCATGGGGACACTATCGGCGCCTCGAACTTCGATGGTGCGTTTGACCCGGACTTCAGGGAAGACAGAGGTGAGGTGGAGTTCCCAGTCCCTCCAGGTCGGGGGCTCTCGATCGGACATCCACGAGCGAAAGGTTCGGCCTCCGGCGGCACGCCATTGTCCGTCGCTGCCTTTGTTGAACATCATCGGCATGTCGAGGAGCCAGTCGACCCACCGTTCAAAGGTGAATTGCTCGCCGGCTTCCGGCATGCCGGTCCGCAAGGGGTCGGTCTTGGTCCATACGTGGCCCCGGTACGACATGAAGCCAGCCGGCGCGCCGTGGACGAAGGGCGAATGCGCGAACATCGCGGTGGTGAGTGGGGCCAATCTCGTTGCGAGTTGGACCTTGGCTGCGCAGTCGGCTTCGTCTGAGAAGTCGTAGTTGGCCTGGACCGCGCAGGTTCCCTTCATCATTGCGTGGGCCAAGGGGCCGGTCTGGGCAAGGTGTTCGCGCATGACGGCGTAGCGACCCTTGGGAACCCAGTCGATGGCGTCCACTTCGGCCCATGGCGTGTACCCGATCGCGGACTGTTGGTAGGCGCTCCCTTGGAGGGCCTCATCGACCTCGACAGCGAAGTCGGCCGCCTCGGCCGCCACCTCTGACATCGTTCGCGAGGGTGTCCCCGACAATTCGAGTTGGTTGCCCGGTTCCAACGTGACGGTCGCCCGTCCCCTTGCCAGCGCGATGAGTGCCGCGCCTTCGTGAACGCGGTCCCAACCGCCCCGCGCGGCCAGCCGCTCCAACAGTGCGGCAACGCCGTCTTCGCCCGCGTAGGGCATCGGAAGGGCGGTCGTCTGATGGAGCAAGTGCCGCTCAAGCTCAACGCCGACGAGGAAGGTCGATCGAGGGCGGCAGGCGGACGCCATGTGGGCGACGAGAGCGTCGCGGTTGAGGGGGCTGGACATGGCGCTGCCATAACGGGGCTGTGGCCGGCCAGCGGTCTCGCGGGGTAGTCTGGGGTGATGGTGCTTTGGCTGGCCGCCGCGTGTGTTCCGCGCTTCGTCGACATCGCCGGCACAGCGGCGGGCAATGCGTTTCAGGTGGGGCAACCCATCCCACCGGTCGTCCTCCCTGATCATACCGGCGCCGACGTCGAACTCGCCTCCTTCGCAGGTCGGTTGATGTTGCTGGACATCTCCACGATGTGGTGTGGGCCATGTCAGACCCTGGCTGCCGAGATTCCAGCCACGGTCGCGGACTACGACGCCGATAGCTTCGCCTACGTCACCGTCCTGCAGGAAGACGAACACGGCGACCCTCCGGACCAAGAAGACCTCGTGCGCTGGGTGGACGTCTTCTCTCTGACCACGCCGGTTTTGGGGGACGCCACGGAACCCCGCGCGACCGGGGAGGCCGTCATCGAAGGCACGTTTCCCGCGCTTCTTCTCGTCGATCCCGACGGAGTCGTCTTCGAACGCATCGAGGTCGCCGAAGACGCGGCTGTGCGCGCGGCGATCGACGACGCGCTCGAAACCCTGCTCTGAGCGCTCTCGCGGTCCTCGTCGTCGCGGCCTGGGCAAAGCCCGCGGGCCTCGTGCGGATCGAACAAGCGGGGCGGACGTGCGCTGGAGCGGTCGTGACGCCCAGCCGGGTGCTGACGGCCTACCATTGCGTGGCTGGCTTCGGCCGACCGCGGGTCATCGTCGACGACGAGCGCGTTGCCACCGTCGTCGTGGCGGTGGACCGGGGACGTGACCTCGCCCTCCTCGAACGGTCGGAAGGGGCGTGGAGCGAGGCCACTTGGCCCGTGGCGGGTCCGCCGGACGTGGGAGCGGCGTTGACCGCCTATGGACACCCTTACGGTGCGCGCGACCCCGGTGGCTTCTTTGAAGGCACCCTGCGAGACGTACAGGTGCCGGTGACGGTCGTTGCCGCGGGGCGCCGAGCCCTTCAACTCAGTCATGGCCTTGGGCCCGGCATGTCGGGGGGGCCCGTCGTCGACGCCAACGGTGAGATCGTTGGCGTTGTCTCACGTCGTTTGGGGAGCTTTGCCTTCGCGGGAAGGGCGGACCCCTTGCCTACCGATGGCGGGTCTCCCCTTGGCGGCAGCGTCACGATGGGCCTCGGCGGCCGGTCGGGTCTCGATTTGGGCGCGCGGCCCACCTTGGGACTGAGGGCCGAGGTGGATCTCAGGGACCGGGCATTTGTCACGGGGGACCTTGGGCTCGCCGTTCCGTGGCGCGACGGCGAACAGCGTTGGATTCCGGCCTCTGTAGCCGGCGGGCTTCGGCATGCGTTCGGCCATCGCCCTGGCACGATTTCGGTCGATGTGCATGCAGGGGTGGCGGCCGTCACCCAAGGCGACGAGGGCGCCGTCCCGCAGCGACAGGTCGTCCCATTCGGCGGGGTCGGTCTGCGGACCGGGCCCCTTCGGACGGAAGTACGGCTGGACGCCGAAGAACGAGTGGACGTCGCCCTGTGGTGGCGCCTTCCGTGGCCGGCCGCCGTTTACTGACTCAGTCGGCGCCGCCCTCGTCCTTGAGGCGGACGGGCGTCTCCTGGGCGGGATGGCGTCCGCGTTTATCTAGGTAGAAGGCACGGATTCGGTCCATATCCGCGGCGATGTCGCCGCTTGGGGCGATGACGGGCCCAAGCACCGCTCGGCGCTTCGCATAGTCCAAAGAGCCAAGCACGATGGGCACACCGGCCGAGACGGCGATGTGGTAGAAACCCGACTTCCAGTGCGGCGCCCGGCTGCGTGTCCCGCTCGGGGGGATCGCCAGTAAGCAGCCCTCTTCTGCGTCGCGGATGCGGGCAGCCGCTTCCCCGACGAAGCCATGGCGCGCCCTCCGGTCGACCGGAACGCCACCGAGGGTCCGAAGGAAGCGTCCCCAGAGTGGCACGGTGAAGAGCGTGTGCTTGCCCACCCAGGACAGCCGGATGCGGAAGACCCAGGACGCCGCCAACATATGGGCCAGATCCCAGTTGGAGGTGTGGGGCGCCGCCACGAAGACGGCGCGCGAAACGTCGGGCACGTCGCCCTCCACGCGCCAGCCAAACACGCGGAGCCAGAGCCGCCCGAAGGCGGTCGCGGCGCGTCCGGGGCGTGGAATCTGGCGGTTGGGGGAGGGAGGGACCAAGGTGGAGCCGAGAATCGGACTTGAACCGACGACCTGCTGATTACGAATCAGCTGCTCTACCAACTGAGCTATCCCGGCGGCGGGGCCGCGTTATCGGACCTTGGCGGGCACGTCAACGCGCCGCAGCAGGGTGCCTTCGATGTGGTGGGCTTGGTTCGTACCCGTGGCGGACGCGGCCGTCCCGATCTTCCTGCCCGACTTCACAGCCTCACGGCCCGACGACTTTCAAGTCACCGTGATGTTGGACGGGCTCGTGCAGGAGCGCCTGCGCGGCGATGGCCACATCCTGCTTGGGAGCGCTGCCGTCGCCAAGGTGGTGGGACCTGGTCTCGTGGAGCGGTGCGCAGAGACGCCGGGCTGTCCGATGGACGTCTTGCCCAAGTTGCCGGCCCACATCTCGCTGGTCGTCTCGGTCGGTCGGAGCGGCTCCGCGCTGGTCGGCCACATCGAGGTCTACGAGCGAGGGATGGACAGGCCGATGGACGTCCGCGACGTCCCCATCGCGTCGGGCAGCGAACACGTGTTCGTACATGAGGTCGCGCTCGCGGCCCAGGCGGCAATCTCTGCTGCGGCGCCGCCGACGCCCCAGGAGATGATGACCGCGGCGAAGATTGTCGCAGGCCTCGTTTCTCCAATCGCGGCTGATCCCGAATTGGACGAGACGGAGCTTCCCGAAAGCCCGGTGGCGCCGGTCGAGGAGATCGACGAGCCCATCGAAACGGATCGTGGCCGCGCGGTGCGCGACATGGACAAACTGCCGTCTGGGCTCAAACCGCGCCACTTGGCGGGGGTTCGGGGGCACTACGAGCGTTTCGAAGGCGACCCGCGCGATTGGCTCTACAAAGCCACGCCTCACGCCGGCCGTTGGATCGTCGAGGTCCGGGCCGGGCTCGCCCTTGGCGATGTCGATCGACAGGCCGACCTTCGCGTCCAACTGCAGGGCACGACGGTTCTTCAGAGTTGGTATCAGGAGGGCCCTACCGAGGCGCGGCGCGTCCAAGGCGGCGTCTACATCGGGTACGCTCCGCACGCGTTCGTGGACTTCGGCTCGGTGTTCGGTTTGCAGTGGGGCGGCCGTGAGCTGACGACTGGTTTCGTGAAGACAGCGGCCGACGGCACGATTCGCGATTCCGCCATCAGCGACACAACGCTTTTGGACAGCGTGATGTTTGAAGCGTCGCCGCGCGTCCGCGTCACCGTCGTCCCGACAGGCCCAGCCAAGCCGTACCTGTACGCGGGAGGGCTCATTAGGTACTTCAGCGCCTACGACGTGGCGCAGCCGGAGGCGTTCGCGTACCCCCTTCCGCCTGGGGGCATGACCCCAGGCCTTGGCGGCGGCGGCGGGCTCATGATTGACCCAGGCCCGATCGTCGGCATCTTCTTTGAGGGCGGGTACATGCGCCACTTCGGGGCGAATGCAACGGCCCAAGAGATTGGCGTTTGGGACTTCGGGTCGACCCCGATCGCTCCCCCGTCCCAGGGGACGGCCAGCCTGATCGGCGGCTTGCAGTTCCGACTTTGACGAGGTTCGTCGTTGCCGTCGGGCGAATCGCGGTCGGATCGGTGGTGGAGGTCGGGAGGGTTGCGACGCTCGCCGCCCTCGCGCTGGCCAACCTACCCGTGCGGCCCTTCCGGGTTCGGGAGACGATTCGACTGATCGGTTTCATCGGCGTGGACAGCCTCCCAATCGTGCTTCTCAGCGGCCTGTTCACAGGGGCGGTCTTCACGGTAGAGTCGTACGAGGCGTTTCGCCTCTTCGGGGCCCAAGGCCTTGTCGGCGGGACCGTGGGCGTTGCCTTGACCCGCGAACTCGCGCCAACGCTGACGGGCCTGTTGGTAGCCGGCCGTGCAGGGTCGGCATTGGCGGCGGAGTTGGGCTCCATGCGCGTCACCGAGCAAATCGACGCGTTGCACGCGATGGCCGTCGACCCCGTCAACTACTTGGTGAAGCCCCGCGTCATCGCGGCCACCCTCAGCGTGCCGTTGCTCACCGCGCTCTTTGACGCTGTGGGCATCGCGGGTAGCTACGCGGTTGCGCACTGGGAACTCCACCTGTCGGATCCGGAGTTCTGGATTCGGCTGCGCGCGTGGGTCGACTGGGCCGACATCGAAGCCGGGCTCATCAAGGGGACGGCCTTTGGCTTTGTCATCGGAGTCGTGGCGTGTAGCCGGGGCTACCACACGGAAGGCGGCGCCCGCGGGGTCGGCCTGGCCACCACCCAGGCCGTCGTCATCAGTTCGGTGACCCTGCTCGTCCTGAATTACTTCATCGCGTTGGCGTTGGCCGAATCCACGTGATCGACGTTGTTACGGGCTTTGCCGCCGCGATCCGCTTCGAGGGGGTGACCAAGGCCTTTGGGTCGCACGTAGTTCTTCGGAACCTCGATCTCCTGGTTCCGCGAGGGGCGATCACCTTCCTCATTGGTCGGTCAGGGACTGGCAAGTCGGTGACCCTCAAGCACATCATGGGCCTCATGCGCCCGGATTCGGGGCGCATCTTCGTCGGGGATGACGAGATCACTGCGATGCGCGAGCGCGAGTTGAGGGCGACTCGGAATCGGTTCGGCATGGTGTTCCAACACGCGGCTCTGTTCGACTCGATGGACGTTTTCGACAACGTGGCCTTCCCATTGCGCGAACACAGTCGCGACTCGGAGGCGAAGGTCCGCAGCCGGGTGTTGGACCTGTTGGCATCGGTCGGATTGAAGGGAGCGGAGCGCCGGGCCGTGAGCGAGTTGTCAGGGGGCATGCGCAAGCGGGTCGGGCTCGCCAGGGCACTCGTGCGAGAACCCGAGTTTCTGCTCTACGACGAGCCGACGACCGGCCTTGACCCCGTGCTCGCGGCCGCAATGGACCAGTTGATCCTCGAGACTCAACGGCGCAAGCCGGCGCTGACGAGCCTCATCATCAGCCATGACATGAGCGCCGTCTTCCGCATCGCGGACAAGGTGGCCATGTTGCGAGACGGTGCGGTCGTGGTCGAGGGCACGCCACAGCAGATTCGGGAGAGCTCGGACCCCTTGGTTGTTCAGTTCGTGTCCGGCAGCCTGCTGGGTCCGATCGATGCGTCGCAGGGATAGGCCGGTGCGGTGAACGACTTTCGCGTCGGTCTCTTTGTGATCGTCTCCGCCGTGGTCATCGGCATGGGTTGGGCGTGGGCGCTGGACGGCCTGCGTCCCGACGAACCGCGAATCTCCGTCACGCTGCGGGTGCCCTCCGCCGACGGGCTGTGGGAGGGGAGTGCGGTGCGCCTGGCGGGAGTCGATGTCGGCGCCATCTCCGAGATCGAGGTGGAAGGAAGCGAGGCGATTCTCACGCTCCACATCCGCGACGTCTGGCAGATCCCCTCCGACTCCGTGGCTTCGATCCGTTCGAGCGGCCTGCTCGGCGACCGCTATGTGTCCCTGGAGTTGGGGCACGCGGAAGGTCGTTTGGCGGACGGGGGACGACTGGCGCTGGCGGAGGTGCCTGGCGACATCGACGCCGTCGTCCGGCAATCCGAGCGCATTGCAGACGACGTCGCTGCCGTCACGGCCGTCGTCCGGCGCATCGCAGAAAACGAAGGCAACACAGAGGCCATCGAGGGCATCTTGCGTCACCTCGACGCGCTTACCCGAGAGCTGGCCGCCACGGCTACCGCCAACCGGGACGAGGTGGACCGAATCGCCTCTTCTTTGGCTCGCCTGACCGAGGCGATGGAGGATTTCACCCAAGACCTGGACCGAGACGTCGGCAACGAGTTGGCCACGCTACAGGCCGCCACGGAGAAGCTCGACGCCACGCTGGCCAACCTCGAGTCGATCACCGGAAAAGTCGACCGAGGTGAGGGGACGTTGGGCGCGCTGGTCCACGAACGTGACCTCGCGGACAACCTGAACGAGACCGTCGAAGAGGCCGGCGACCTGGTGCGGTCCTTTTCCGGGCTCAAGGCGGAAGTCTACTACCTTGGCCGAGTCTACGGAGGTAGCCAGCCCGCCGACCCTGCGTTCTTCTATGGAAACCCGCTAGCCCCCAACCTCGACGGCGGCTTCGGTCTCGGCGGTTCCAACACGCTTGGACTCGAACTCCGCCCGCAGGAGGACTTTGGTTGGATTGTCGAGGTCAACGACACGCCGAACGGTGCCATCACGAATGAAGAGCACGTCTTTCCGGAAGCGGGCACCGGCTACACGGAGTGGATCCGACGCGACGACTACCGATTCACGTTCTTGATGACGAAGCGGTGGGCAGACGTTGCGTTTCGCCTTGGCGTGCTGGAGAGCGGCGGCGGCGTCGGCGTCAGCGGGTATTTGCTTCGAGATCGGCTGCGCTTGAGCGCCGATGTCTTCGACTTTGCCTTTGGCGCGTACCCCGCCTTCGACGCACTTGGACTTCCCAACCTACGTGTTGCGGCGCGCGCAGAGCCCATCCGTCACGTGTGGTTCGAGGCGGGCGCCGAGCAGGTGCTGTTGGGCGCCCGTTACGGGTACGGCACAGGTTTCGTCGGAATCGGCTTTCATTTCGCCGACGACGACGTGAAATGGCTCCTCAACGCGGTCCCCATCGGACTTTGACACGGTGGCGTCCCGGCCCGGGCCCGATCGGCCGGTCCATCCGTTAGATTCGTGACCGTTGAGGGTGAGTCGTGGTGAAGAAGGGCAAGGACAAGGACGTTGTCGCAGACTTCTTCGGCGATGATGTCGACTGGTTGGATGACGAAGCCGAGGACGCGCCCGGTAACGCACCGCCGGCGCCGCCCAAGGCTCCCGCCGATGTGGCTGCGGCCGACGCGACCCCCTCTGCGCCTGCCGTGGAAGCACCGTCAGCCGGACTTGGACGCGTCGCCGCCCTTGGCAACGCCCCGACGCTCGTGTTTTCTACCGTTCCCACCCTTCCGCCGACCCCGATCGAGCGCTTGATGCCGCCTTCGGAACGCGCGGCCGCGGCTCCCGCGCCAACGCCGGCCTTAACGCCGGAAACTGAAGGGTCGGGCGCGCAGGGCCATGCACACACGGATCCCGACATTGAGGCGTTTGGGGACGCGTTCGAGGACCAAGTGCCGGCGACCCCCCTCGTTCGGACCGTCGAACCGGCTCCGCTGCGCATGCGCGTGGGAGCGACGCCCGAGCCTGTTTCTCGCGCGACGACGGGCCCAGCGCGCCGGCGACCCTCCCTTCCTGCGTTGGACCTCGACGACGGACCAGCCACGTGGCGCGCAGCCGCAGCGGGCCTTGTGGCCGAAGCGGCTGTCTCCGAAGTGGACTCCAGAGGCTCTCTGCTTGTGGCCGCCGCCCGAGTTCACGCCGATCGCTTGAAAGACGGCCATGCCGCCGTGGCCCTTTTTCGTGATGCGGTGGATGCCGGTGTGGCGACGGTCGACATCCTTGGCGAGGGCGCAGCTTCGGCCGCGCTTCACGGTGAAGGATTCGACGCCCTCGCGTGGCTTGAGCGGCGTTCGCCGCTCCTGACTGGGGTGGCCCGGGCCGAGAACGACGTCGATTCTGCACTGCTGGCGCTCCGCGTCGCGCGGCGCCCAGACCAGGCCGAGGCGTTGCTGTGCTCAGCCCTCGCCGCCGATTCGACGGATTGGCGGGCCGCCCAACTCTTGCGGGATCTGGCCGCTGAACGGGGCGACATCGGGGCGATGGTCGACGCCATGGCCCAAATGGCGACCATGGTGGACGGCGACGTCGCCGCCGAAGTCGTCGTCGACCGCGCCCGGGCGCTCGAGGACCTCGGAAGGGCAGGGGAGGCGTTGGCCGATTGGCGGACGGCCGTGGCGCTTCGCCCCCATTCGCTCGTCACTCGCGCAGGCCTCATGGGCGCCCTCCTTCAGGATCCGGGCGGCATGGCGCTGCAGTTGCGCTCGCTTGCGGAGAGCGACGGCCAGGGCGCGGCGGACGCTTGGGTCGCCGCATCGGAGATGTACGCGGCCGCCGGCGACGAACAGGCAGCGGTGGATGCGATGGGGCGCGCGGTCGCGGCTGGCCATGCGAGCCTCGACGGCGAATGGCAGGCGCGCCGTGTCGCCGCGGAACCCGCCGTCCTGCGCACCTGGCTCGGCAGCCGGGCATCGCAGGATGCGCACGTCGCCTATCGTTTGGCCGCATTTGAGGAGCGGGAGGGCGACCAAGCGGCGGCAGCACAAGCCTACGCGCGCGCGTCAATCAAAGGCGGGCTGCCTGCGTTGGATGGGGTTCTCCGCGGGCTGGTCACGGCTGGCGACGTGGACGGCGAACGTGCCCATCACCTTGCCCGCCTGGAAGCCGGGTACGACGAGTCGTTGGCGCGGGTCCGACTGGCCGAACTCGCGAATGGCGGTTCCGAGGCGTGGCAGGCGCTCGCGCTGCTCGACGGACCCCTTGGTCGCTTGGGTGCGCGCATGGCCCGGACCTGCGCGCTCCGCCAGGGAGAGAACGCGCTCGTCGCGAACGCCTGGCGCGAATGGGGTCAGCAACACCGGTCGGCTGGGGTGGCCTATGCCGGCGCTGTGGCCGTTCCAGTGGTCGGGGACCTCGACGCGCTGTTGGGCGTCCTTCTCGTCGACGCGGCGTTTGAGCCCGCCCTCGATGCCGTCCTGGCGTGGGGCGCCCCGGGGCAACGTCTGGACGCGCTGCTCCGCGCCCTCGGCGACGTATCGGGCGACGAGTCACCTGGATTGGCTTGGTTGGCCGCCGCTCTCGCCCGGACGCTCCGACCGGAGCTCGCCAACGACTTGTTGGAGCGAGCGGCGTCGGGCGGCCTGGAATGTGCAGCGTCGTGGGCACGCGTTTGGGCAAACGGGTCCCGCGCCGCGGACGCGTGGCGGTCCGTCGCAACACGGTCGCGCGGCGATGAGGCCGTTTGGGCCTGGTACGCCGTCGCGGTGGCAGATGCGCAACGGCCGGAGGGCCTCGACGCCGTGAGCACGGTGCTCACGCTGTCGCCCCAACACTCCGGTGCGCTCGACCTGCGTGCAGCCTGGCAGGCGTCACATACGGATCCGGCGTTGACGTTGGCCGCGCTTGCAGCTGACGAACGGTTGGGCCTCACGGGCACCCTTCGCGCGATGGCGCTTGCCCTTCGCTTGGGCCAGCCGGACGTGGTTGGCCGCGTCGGCGCCCGCTTGGCCGCCGCCGGCCATCGCCACCGGGTGGCCGCTGTCCTCGCTGCGGCCGCGGGCCACGGCGACGTAGCCTTGGACCTCCTGCCGGCGGATGCCTTCGCCGATCGGGCGGACTGGCTCGAGTTTGGCCTCGGGCGCGCCCATGAGGCGCTGGCCGCCGTCAAGGCCCTTCCGGAGGCCGGCGAGGTTTGGACGAGCCTGTCACTCATCCGTCTGGGTGGCCGCTGTGGAGACTTGGACGCTCGGCGCACGGGTCTGCGCCGACTCGTCTCCGACGAGCGGGCCCCGACCTGTGTGCGCGCCGCGTGCAGCTCTTGGCTCGCGGCAGAGGGCGACGGGGGTTCGTCGCAAGTGGCTGCTCTCTGGCGTGCTGTGCGCGAACTGCGGCCCGGCGCCATTGGCGCTGCGGTTCGCGAGCGTGACGCGCGAATTGCCGCGGTGGACGTGCCTGGCGTCGAGGCTCTGTTCGCGGATGTCTGGCCCGACGACGCGATGGGCCTTGTGCGAGCGTTGGATCGCCTAGGCGTGGTCGACGGCCTGGCCGAGCGCGTGATCGCCGTGTCCTCGACCGTCGGCGCCGGTGATCCCCAGGAGATCGCCTGGTGTTTCGAGGCGGAACCCATCCTGGCCCGCCTCGGCGCCTGGAGCGCGCTCATGACCGTCTACCAACGGCGGGCAGAGTTGAGCTTTGACGAGGCCAACGTCGCCGAATTGGACCGGCGACGCCGCTGGGTGCTGCGCGAAAAACTGGCCGACACCGAAGCGGCTTGGACGTTCTACCAACATCTGCACCTCGAGCATCCGGACGACCGAGACGTCACCGAAGCCCTGGCCCGGATTGCCGCAAAACGTGGAGAAACGGCGCGGGCCGTCCAGTTCCTTTCCGACCTCGCACGGGGTTCGAGTGGCCCGGCGGAGAGCGCGCGGCTGATGTGTCGCATCGGCGACGCCTGGCTGCAGGGTGGAGACCCAGCGGCCGCTCGCCAGGCGTGGTTCGACGCCCTCGACCACTGCCCCGACGACCGGATGGCGCTGACGTCCCTCAAGCAGCTTGCAGAAGCTGAGGGCGATGACGTAGCCCGGATCGCCGTGTTGCAGCGTGAGGGTGCGCTGTTGGCCGGAGAAGCGCGAGCTTCCGTCCTCCGCGAAGTTGCGATGCTCCAGTCTCGTGGCGCGTCGCCTCAGGAAGCGATGGACGCGTGGCGCTCCGTCCTCGACGCCCAGCCTGATGACGCCGTCGCGCTTCGGCGGGTCTGGGATCTGGCGATCGAGGCCAGAGACGGTCACGCGATGCTCGCCGTGGCAGATCCTCTGCTGCAGCGGCTGCCGGAAGGGGCCGAGCGGTCTCAAGTCTGCGCCACGTTGGGCGCCGAGGCCGAACGGCAGGGCGACGCAGACGCTGCCCAGCGTTGGAATGAGGCCGCGATCACCGGGCCGGCCCCCCATGCGGGCGCGGCGGCTGCACTCGAGGCTGTCCACCGCGTGCGCCTCGACAATGCCGGCATCGCGCGTGCGCTGACAGCGCTCGCTCGAGCCACCGAAGGCGACGACCGCGTTGCCGCCCTCCACCGGCTCGCCGTCCACGAAATCGACGCTCGGTTGGACAAGGACGCGGCGGTCGCCGTCTACGAGCGCATCCTAGAGGAGTCGCCCGACGACGCCGTCGCACTGCGCGTCGTGGTCTCCCAACTCTACGAACAGGGCCGCTACGATCGCGTGTTGGATCTTGGGCTGCGGCTTGAAGGCCAACTCGCCGACCCCGACGCCGATGACTTCGACGGCCGTCTGGAGGTCACCAACTTCCTCTTCCAGATGGGCGACGTCCTTCGTCGTTCCGGGCGCATCGAGGACGCGATTGCGCGCCACGAGCGCACGCTTGCGATGAACGGCGGTCACTTGGCGACCCTCGAAGCGGTGGCCCCGCTCTACGCGGCTCGCCAGGATTGGGCGTCGGCTGAGAAGGCATTCCGCCAGCTGATTCAGCTGTCGGGCGGTCGCGGCGAACGGGCGAAAATTGCGTCCTGGTACGTACAGTTGGCCACGATTGAAAGTGAGCTTGGCCGTGCGGACAAGGCGCAAAAGCGCTTCGAGAAAGCGCTCGAGATCTTCCCGAACTTCGCGCCTGCTCTCAAGGGCCTGACGATTCTGGACGAGCAACGCGGAGACTGGAGCAGCGCTCTGACCCGCTACAACCTCATCATCGGTGGCGCCGCCCGGTCGTCGGACGAGGTCATCGACGCGTATATGTCCAAGGGTCGGTTGCTCGACGAGCGCTTGGCCCGCCCGGACAAGGCGCAGGAGCACTTCGAACGGAGTCTGGAGTTCGAAGCGAACCAGCCCAATGCCTACTTGCGCCTGGCCGAACTCGCGATGCGCCGGGAGGACTACGCGCAGGCCGCTCAGCTTGCCGAGACGGCCCTACATCTCAACGACGCGGCCGGCGTGGACGGCATTCGGGCCATGCTCCTTGCGGTCGCGGCCACCGGGCTCGCCGTGGGTGGCAACGAACCTGAAGCGACGCGCGTTTTCAGTGAGGCGGCCGGCCTGGACCCCGAGCTCGGGGAAGCCCTTGGCGAGCGCCCCGCTGGCGACCCGGAACGGGTGCGCGTCGCGCTGCGTAGTCGATTGCCGCGCTGACGAAAGGCCGCTTCAAAGCCTGCAAGTGGCGGGAGTCAAGAGCCCGGCTATGCGCGGGCCGGGGCGTTGGAGTACGCCCGCTCGAAATGACTCAGCGGCCTTGGCGAATCGGGGTTTCCTCGATGGACACCCACTCTGGCAATGCAGCGGCACCCTCCACTGCCTTCTCGCGGCGCTTGCCGAGCGAGTACGAGCTTTTGGGAGGCAGCGATATGCAGCGAGTCTCCCCGACGTCGATCGGCGTGTCCTTTTCCAACATCTCGATTCTTCCGACGTTCTTGTAGCCGTAAGCGTTGACCATCATGCCACCGGACGACACGCCAGAAACGGACCAAACTCGCTCCATCATGTAGCCTTCCGACTTGTCGAAAATCGAAACGCCGGCCAATTTCATCGTGAAGGCCAGGGGATTCGTGCTGTCGATATTGGCCATCGTGGTGCCCTTGCCAATGCTCTGCACGAGCGTGTGGCCTTTGTATTGATTGAGGTAGTGGACTGCGACGCTCGACCCCGAACTGCTAGGGAAGCGGAGCAATGGAACGTCGTACTCGTACCACTTGCCGTCTCGCAGGTCGGCGCCGTCGCGAAGACGAAGGTCGAACCCCATCGCGACCAGGTAGAGGACGCGCTGCATGACGTCGACCTGGGCCTTGTCGACCTCCGAGTCCGACCCGATGCCCTCGACGTCCGAGGAAGTGACCTGGCCCCGGTCATCGACGCGAAGCTGGAGGGCGTTTCCCGTCAGTTTCTCGTCGATCTCAAGCAGCAACTCGTTGGCGCGGGCGACGCGGTCGACGTGCAGATCGTAGGCCTCGAACGGCGCAACTGTGAAACCAATGTCCTCGATCGTGCACGCGACCTGGAAATTCCTTCGGCCCGTCTTGATGTCCTTGTTGCACTGCAAGACGGCGCGAACCTGCATGGCGGCCGACAAGAACGAGAAGTTCTCATTGACCAGCAACTCCGGAAACGGAAGCACCATCTCCGTCGCGACCGCCCAGCGGGTGTCGTCCCATCGGGCAAAGAGGTCGCCGTAGACGATGACCTCGGTGTCTTCGCCGTAAATGAAGCCGTCGTCCGTCGACGGAGTCGCCAAGGGCGCGGGCGCCGGCGTCGAGGTCTGGGCCCACGTTGCCAACGAGCACCATGATGCCAGCCACATCGGCCCTCCCCGGCGGGGGGTTAGCCACCGTTCGGCGACCCCGCCAGACTCCGGAGGTGGTGATGCGTTGGGCACTGTTCATGGTCGGCGCGTGTGGTTCGGATCCCGTGCAGGGGCTCGACGGTACCGGTTTCACGACGGACGACTTGACGCCCGGCGGCGGCGGTGGCGGTGGTGGTGGCGGCGGGACCACGGTCCCGCCCCCCCCGACCGACCCCGGACCCACGACGAGTGAACCCAACGCGACGTGGACATCCTCCGGCACGATCAACGTGCCTGCGGGTCGAGAGACCGTGGGGGGTGACTTGCGGGTCGCGTGGGTCGAAGTCGTCTGGCACGGTGGCGTCGGCAGCGTCGAGTACAAGACGCCATGGAAAGCCAAGTCCGTCGGGCCGATGTCGTCGTCCACGCCGTTTTCGTTCGACATGCCAGACATCCCTGCTGCGGACACGCTCGTGGCCGAAGACGCGTCGCCGGGTCTGCTGTTTGCCCGCTTCATCCCGGTGGCTTGGGTCGAAAAGTCTGGGGATGACGTTCCGGGCCCGGGCGACGACCTGGTCGCTTCGTCCTACAATCACCTGCTTTACATCGAAGGGACCGTCCCGCCTTCGATGACCGTCATGGGCCTCGATGCGGGATGGAATTGGGTGGAGACGACGTCCGACGGCACCCAGACGAACACCCATCTCACGGGCGACCTTGCGTCAATGCAGGTAGCGGGCAACCTTCTGCCCAAGGTCTTCGACGGCTCCCTCGACATCGAGGTGGTCGATGCGCTCGACGTACCGACATCGGGTTTCTACTTCGCGGACCTCTTTTCGCTCAACTTCGCCGTTCTCGGCGGAGACCCGGCGGTACCCACGTTGGCGACTGTCCCCGTAGCCGACTCCTTGGCCGCGCAGGCCCTTTCTTTGGAGCCGGGACCGCCCCCCTTCGACCACTACGCCCCAGGCGCAACGTTTGGCCTCGTCGGGGTGGAACTCGCGTTGTACCAAGTGGTCGTCTACTTGGATCGAGACGGGTCGGAGACGTGGAACCTCGTCTACGACAGCCGGTTGGGGACGTCCGACGCGGACGTTCGCATTGGCCACATCCGCTTCACCGGCCTCGACGGCTGGATTGCTGCGGAGATGTTCGATGGTGGCGGCTGGACGTTGTACTCGGAGATTCCGGGCGGCGTGGACGTCCTCCCAACCGAGACTGTCATCTCGATCGCGGGCGGCTGAGCAAAGAGTTCTCGATGGGGCGCGTTGGGGTGTCCAAACGACGGGGGGTTCAATGTGGACGTTGCTACTCGCCTGTGGCCCAGCGACCATCGATGTCGGTACCACCCCCGACGACCCGCCTGGGACCACGGACACCGTGGACCCTGCGCCGGGCGCCACAGACGGGCCGTCCACGGAGCAGACGGGGGAACCGACGCCGCCTACCGATGAACCGACGGACGGAACGGGCTCACCGCCGACCGACCCGGACACCTGGACCCTTTCGGGCGATCTCGTCGTTCCCAACGGCCTGGAGGTCGTCGCGGGTGCCGTCACCGTCGCCCTCGTTCCCTTTCAGGAGGATGCGACGAACATCGAGGGGGCCGGCCTCGCGTTCGGCGACCCCTGGGTCCTGGGCCTGACCGACCCACTGCCAGCCGGCGGGTCCATCGATTTCACGATGGAGGTGCCGAGGACGCCGCCGTTGGACCTGCAATACACGGTGGACGGCTACCCTGGCCTGGCGCTCGGGACCTTTTTTGGCGGGGCGTGGGTTGATGCCGACGGTGACGGCTTGGCCGACCCCGAGGAGACCTACGTTTCCTCGCAGTTCGACTTGTTCTACTACGTCGCGGGCGTCCTTCCGGCAGGGCTGGCGGCCATTGGGCTGGAATCAGGTTGGAATTTCGTCGTAGTCGACCCCCTGAGCGGCGCGACGTCCGTCACGCCGTTTGCCGGGGACTTTCCAGGTTGGGCGCTCGAGGCGAACCTGTTGCCTTTCGCGGGACGAGGCGAACTGAGCGCGCACCTTCCGGGCGGGTACGGCGCGGACGGCATCACGAAGTTGGGCCTCTACGCGCTCAACGAATTCCTCTACGAGCCGGCTCCCGCCGACGCGACGCTTAGTGCGGTGGACGTCGGCTTTTCCCCGAACGGTCGTACCCTCGATGTACCCACGGTGGTGCCGCCCGCGGATGTCTTGATGTCGGAGCTCGATGGTTACGACCTTGGCGGCGTGGACATTGCGCTGACGTCGCCCGTGTTGTTCGCCGATGTGGATGGTGACGGGGACTGGGTCCTTCCCGAGCCTCCGGTACTCGTCGCCCCGGAGACCGAGGCCGTCGCCGTGTATGTGCGCCCGACCGGATTCGGCGCTTGGCTCTATGCCGCGACCTTCGGTGGAACGGGCTGGATGTTGTGGATCGACGACGACGGCAACACCGTTTCCGTACCGTGGTCCGAGGGAGTGGAGCTCTCAGCGCCTTAGCAGTCGGCTGCAAAAACGCCGTCCTGCTGCGGGCCGTCGCCGTTAGACAAGCGGCCCGGAGGGCGGATGCCTCGCCGTCTCTTTCTCGTCGACGGCAGCCATCACGCCTTCCGCGTGATGTTCGCCCTGCCCCCGCAACACGCATCGGACGGCTTCCCGACCCGCGTTTTATATGGCTTCACGCTGCTTTTTCAGAAGTTGATGCGCCAATGGCAGCCTGACTTTGTGGCGGTCGCCTTCGACTCCGGCAAGACGTTCCGCCACGAGCTGTACCCGGCCTACAAAGGGCACCGGCCCGACATGCCGGATGAGCTGCGGCAGCAGTGGCCGTGGTTGCCCAAGCTGGTCGAGGGCTTCGGCTATGCCGTGGTTTCGTCACCTGGCTTCGAGGCCGACGACGTGCTCGGGACCCTAGCGGTCGCGCATGGCGGGCCCGACACCGAAGTGTTGTTGGTGACGGCGGACAAGGACTTTGCCCAACTCGTCTCGCCGTACGTCCGCATTCTCGATGAGGCCAAAGGGGCCGTGCTTGGTGAGGCCGAAGTGCAGGCTCGCTGGGGGGTGGGGCCGTCCGCCATCGCCGATCTGTTGGCGCTTTCTGGCGACAGCTCGGACGCGATTCCTGGCGTCGCCGGTATCGGAGACAAAACGGCCGCTCAATTGCTCGCCAAATACGGGACGCTCGACGAGGTACTCGCGGCGGCAGCGCGAGGCGAAGTGCCAGGGAAGCGGGGAGAAACGCTGGCAGCGAGCCGCGAGGTTGCGCACCTCTCGCGCCGTTTGGCGACCATCCGAACCGATGTGCCTGGGTTGCCGGACCTGCCGGGGCTCCTGCCGACGGGTCTGCAGGCGGACGTCCTCCGACCTCTTTTCGAGCGGTGGGAATTTGGAATGGTGGCTCGCAAGCTGCTGCCTTCGGTCGACGCCGTGGACAGCGCCGGCTTCCGTGTCGTGCGAACAGCCTCCGATCTCGCAGCCGCCGTCGCGGACGCCCGTGCCGTGGGCCGTATCGCCGTGGCTCCACGTTTTTCGTCGGGCCGACTGACGGACGTGGCTTGGTGGACCGGTTCCCACACCTGGTGGGTGCCCGTTCTGGCCCGCCCAGGAACCCAATTGGACGACGCTGAGGTTCGGGGAGCGGTCGCTCAGCTGCTTGGGGACGCGTCGATCGCCAAAGTGGCCTTTGATCTGAAAGGCGTCGCACGACGTTTGGCTGCGGAGGGATGGCCGTGGGCGGGAGGAGCCGGGGACCCTGGGCTGCTGGACTACGTCCTTGTCGCCCATCGCCGAACGCACGGCCTCGAGGACCTGGCTCAGCGCCATCTCGGCCACACGTTGGGGTATGTGCCGGACCCGGAACCGTGGGATGTCGAGGTACTTGGCCGAGCCGCCTGTGAACCGGCTTGTGTCGCTGGCCTTGTCGAGCGGCGCCTCCTCGATCGCCTCGACGAGGGTACGCGACACGTGTACGACGAGCTCGAATTGCCGCTCGTGCCCGTGCTTGGCCGCATGGAAGCGCGCGGCATTCGTCTGGACCTTGCGGCGCTCGCGGAGGTACGCCGCGACGTCGCCAAGCGGGCCCAAGAAGCTGAGGCGCGGTGTCACGAACTTGCGGGGCATGCTTTCAAAGTTGGCTCACCGCAGGCGGTGTCCGCGGTCCTCTTCGATGAACTCGGCCTTCCTCCGACAAAGAAGTTGCCCTCGGGCGGATGGTCGACGGACTCCGCGTCGCTCGAAGGACTCGACCACGTCTTGCCCTCGGCCATCCTTGAGTATCGTCAACTTCAGAAGCTCGAGGGGACCTACCTCGCGCGATTGCCCGAATACGTGGGTGCCGACGGTCGCATCCACACGGACTTTCAGCAGACGGTTGCGGCCACCGGGCGGTTGTCGAGCGTCGACCCCAACCTGCAGAACATCCCGGTCCGCACCCACGAGGGGCGCCGCATCCGCCATTGCTTCGTGCCTGCCGAAGGGCACCGCTTTGTGTCGTGCGACTACAGCCAGATCGAGCTTCGCCTGTTGGCCCACATCACGGGATGCCGGACCCTGTTGGACGCCTTCCGGTTGGGGCAGGACATCCATCGGCGAACGGCCTCCGAGGTCTTTCACACGCCGATCGAGGCCGTCACGAACGAGCTGCGGACGGCCGCCAAGGCGATCAACTTCGGCTTGCTCTACGGGATGAGCGCGTTCCGGCTGGCCCGCGACCTCGGGATTGGCCGCTCGGAGGCAAACGCCTATATCGAGGCCTACTTTGCGCGCCTGCCGGAGGTTTCGCAATTCATCGAGTCGACCCGGGCGCGCGCGCAGGCCGAAGGTGGCGTTCGCACACTCTACGGTAGACGTCGGCTCCTACCCGAAATCACGTCGAAGAACTTCCAAGAGCGCGCCCAGGCCGAGCGAGAAGCTGTGAACACGATCATTCAGGGGACAGCGGCCGACGTGATCAAACGTGCGATGATCCGAGTCGATTCTGCGTTGGATGGAAGGTACCTCACGCTTCAGGTGCACGACGAGCTCCTGTTCGAGGTGCCGGTGGGCGAGGTCGACCGAGTGGGTCGGGTGGTCCGCGCGGCGATGGAGGGGGTCGCAGACCTCAGTGTCCCGCTCGATGTCACCGTCGCCGTGGGTGACACATGGGCGAATGCCCATGCGTGAGTCCTCGAATGGCGCGCCGGCGGCGGACGGAGGGGGTACCAGGCCAAGCAAGGAGGGCGGTGTGGAACGGTTGCACGACCTGTTCATCGGGATCGCCGGCATGATTGGCGCCGGCAAGAGCACGTTGGCCACGGCGTTGGGCGACCACCTGAAGCTGCCCGTCTACTACGAGCCCGTCCAAGACAACGTGTACTTGGCGGACTTCTACCGGGACACGGCGCGGTACGCGTTCGCCACCCAAATCTACCTGCTCAACCGACGCTTCCAGCAGCACCAGGAGATCATCTGGAGAGGCGGGGGAGGGGTCCAGGACCGAACGGTCTACGAAGACGCCGTCTTTGCGCGCACATTGGTCAAACTTGGGCTGATGGAGAGTCGAGACTGGGAGACGTACCTTTCGCTCTTCCGCCACATGTCGAACTTCATGTGCCGTCCGAGTGTCATCGTTTACCTGGACGTGCGGCCCGAGCGGTCGTTGGAGCGAATCAAGAAGCGGCAGCGCGACGTCGAGTCCGGCGTCACGATGGACTACCTGGTGGCCCTCCACGACGAGTACGAGTCCTTTGTACGCGACATCAGCCGGTCCGTCCCCGTCATCCGAGTCGATTGGGACCAGTTTCGAGACGTGACGGAAATGGCGGAGGCCATCGAGCGCGAGTACCTTCGTGGGAGTTTTCTCCGCCATGTGGCGTGGTCGCCAACGAAGCCGTGATCGATCAGAACGTGACCAGGGACTCGGTGGCACGAATGAGTCCTTCGGCGGGGTACAGCGCAGGAAGGCGTTCAGCACGGTAGGATACGAATCCTTGTTCATTGGTTGTACGGTCGCTCCGAGCCCGAATCTGGAGGACGACGTCGCCATTCTGGGTAGAGCCGAATTCCACAATATGAAAGGTAGAGTCTCCCCAACCCTCGTCCTTGTGGTTGGTATTTGGCTCCTTCTTCACCGTGCCGTAGTCGACCAGGACGCCACCGTTGGGCAGGAGGTCAGCGTCGCCACGAGCCTCCACGAAGAGCTTGCCAACAAAGGTCTCGTCCAGGCTCCACAGTTCCTCGTAGGTGCCCGCATCTGGGTCGACCGCGTACGCCACGGCTCGGCTCTTGCCCGTCCAATCCGGGTGTGGGTTGTTGGAATACGGAGTATGGCCAGCGTTCGAATTGTCGAACAGAACGTAGGAACCATCTTCCTCCCAGCATCCGCCATGCATGTGGTAGGGCGGCAGTCCCTCCGTCAACGTCTCCAGAAGGGCGTCCGCTTGCATGCCCGTATGTCCGGCGGCATCACCGAGAATCCAATTCAGGCTGCCGTCTGGGGCCAATCCCACGATGGCGTCCTGATTGCGGACGCTGACAGTATAACCCCCAGCCTCTGAAAGGCAGAGCGCATTGGCGTGGCTCCAGTCCAACAGGTAGCCTTCCGTCGGGGTAATCGAATCGAACGTAATTCTCGTTGTGTCCAAGACATCGCCAAGGCGAAACTCGCTGAGAACACCGCCCAAGGAATCGATATGGACGATGGTGGAATCCCTTAGGGTGGCGGGTCCCCCAAGCACCGTCGGTTCGTCGTAGTTCGTTGGGTATGCGGGGACAGCCGTAGCTACGGCGCTCAGGCTGAACAAGCCACCCTGGCCATCGGGAAAAAGCTCGTGGTGGAGTTCACCGATGTCGAGCGGCGCGTGAATACCTGTCGCCAACGGGGTGCCGCCCCATTGCTGGAGCACCTCGCCAAGCCACGTCAGATGGAGCGCCCCGCCGCGCGCGCCTTGAATCCACCACGTTCCATCAGGCCCGACACGGCCGTCGAGCCCCGAGTCGACGTTCTGGTAGACCCAAATTGGCTGCAGCGCGTCGTCGAGAACGATGTAGCGCGAATCTTCGACAACGGTTGCGTCGAAGGCCAGGTAGCCGGGCGCGACACGGTCAACGTCGTGGACGAGGGTGTCAAGGACGGGGAAGTCCTCCGGAAGGGAGAGTGTGACGACTTCGAACGGCCCGTAGGGCGTCGTAGTGCCCTGAGCATCGACGAGCCGGACGTGGACCTGCGTGACTTCCTGTTGCCGAAAGCCAAGGAGGGGAAGGTGATGAGCCCTTGCAAGTTCCTCGAACTTGATGGTTCGGATGCGGTCATCGGAGACAAGGTCCACTTCTACCCTGACGGCGACAAGGGAGGTGACGTCGAGGGCGCGGGTCAGGAGAATATCGGGGTTGGCCGGCTTGGATACCGTTACGACCGCGGAAGTCGATCCCGTCGACGGAGGGGGAGTCAGAGTCGTTTGAGGAACGTCAGTTGACGAACCGGGCGGACTCGCTTGTCTGGAACATGCAAACGCGATGACAAGAATTGATGACATGATCGGCACCTGTTTCCGAACCCCGGCGCTTCGATAGTCGGCGTCGTTGTCGACTGCCAAGGAGCCTGTTGCGACGCGGCCCTGATTCATATGCAACACACTTGCATCGGCGACAGCGGTGCCGAGGCCTGGGATCGCCCGGCTTGCCTGCACCCGGGGAGGGCCAGCGGTCCGTTGCGGTGCACCCGCGAACGAGATGACCAGAATCGGCCTCGTGAACCAGGTCGACTTCGTCCATCGAGGGGCCGGGTGAGGTATCCCCAACGCGCGCGTCAGCAGGGTATTGGGCGGTATCAACCTGGCGAACAAGACCTACCCTTAGGCTATCGAAGGTCGCCCTCGGCGATCGGGCGAGGTACCCCCTGAGTCAAACCCCCAAGAAAGCGTACGACAACCCTGACTTCTTGCACTCTCGGGAGGCGCGGCCGATACGCATCCTGTGTGAGTACGAGGAGGCGCGGACCCGACTGAGGCGTCAGAAAGTCCACAACACGGTTGTCTTCTTCGGTTCAGCGCGGACGCTTCCGAGTGACGTGGCCACCGCCCGACACAAGGCGGCCCAAGAGGCTGTCAAACGGAAGGCGGACGACGCTAGCCGCGCGGCGCTCGCGAGCGCCGAGCGCGCGCTCAAGTTGAGTCGCTACTACGACGAGGCTCGCGAGTTGAGTCGCCGGTTGACGCTCTGGTCGGACACGTTGCCGCGGGAACACCGCGCCGTCGTTTGCAGCGGGGGCGGACCCGGGATCATGGAAGCCGCGAATCGAGGCGCGGCCGACGCGGACGGAAGGAGCATTGGCTTCGGAATCTCGCTTCCGTTCGAGCAGGGTGTCAACAACTGGGTGACGCCAGAATTGGCCTTTGAGTTTCATTACTTCTTCACGCGGAAATACTGGTTCCTTTACCCGTGTCGGGCGCTGGTCATATTTCCGGGTGGTTTCGGGACGCTCGACGAGCTGTTCGAGACGCTTACGTTGATCCAAACTGGAAAGATAAAGCGAACATTTCCCGTCGTTCTCTATGGAAAGGACTATTGGAGCCGCGTCCTCAACGTGGAGGCGATGGCCGATTTTGGGACCATTTCGTATGAAGACCTCAAGCTGATCACCGTCTGCGACGACGTCGACAGCGCCTTCGACGTTCTGTCTCAACGGATCTGGGCGCGCTGACGCGCCAGCAGGCTGCTGCAAAAGGGCGAAACGCTCGCCGCCGTGCCGGCGAGCGTGATGACCGGCGCCGTCCGTTGCGAGCCTGCGAGGGCGCCCGATCCCGCAAGGAACGGGGTGCAAGGCGAGGAAAGCCGTACCGAGCGTACGGCGACCGAGCCTGGGGTCCCCGTGACGCAGCGGGGCGGGATGCCCCCGCGGGCGCAGCAGGACGGCGCTTTTGCAGCAGCCTGCAAGGCCTGTGGCCGCCTGGCAAGGATAGGAGTCAGCCATGTGGACCTGGGGCGTAGCAGCGGCAGCTGAACCGGATCGGCTGGCTTTGGAGGCGGCTCGGGCCCCGGCCTCGGCCATCGTCTCGGCCGCTGCCGCCTCAGGGTCTGACCTTGAGCCGTGGATTCGCACGTTGGGGCGGCTTCGGCATGCCGACGCGCTGCCTTACCTGGCCCGAATCGTGACCGAGTCGGCGGACGTCCGAGTCCGCGCGGCGGCGGCGGAGGCGCTTGGGCGCACGCCCGGCTCGGCGGCTGCCCTCCGACTTGCGCTGGAGGCTGAGGGCGACGTCGGCGTGCGCTCGCGCCTTGTCGACGCGCTCGGCCGGCAGGGCGACTCCCAGGACGTCGATCGGCTTGCTCGGGCAACCGAGGGTCCCGGGGTGGAGGCGCGCGCCGCCTTGGTGGCCTTGGGTCGGATGGGGCGCCGCGGCGTGACGGGCCTTGGACCTGGGCAGGTGGCGGCGGCGCGCGCGCTGACGCGGAAATCGCTTGAGCATGCGGCCGCATTTGCCTTGTTTCGCATTGGGCTCGCCGACGTCGATGCGGGCCTCATGGACGAGATTCGTGCGGCCAAGGTTGCGGACCCCATGGCGCGAGCATGGGTGCTGCGAGCGCTGTGGCCGGTGTCCAGCGCCGATGAACGCGTCGATGCGTTCATTGCGGGCGTCACCGACAGCTCGCGCCGGGTGCGCGTGGCTGCATTCGACGCCGTTGGCGCAGGCGACGTTCCTGTCGACCTGATTGCCCCAGCTCTTCGTGCGAAAGACCCTTGGGTTCAAGCTGCCGCCTTGGGCGCCCTGGGGCGGTTGGAAGACGAGGCCGCCGACCGCGTTTTGCTGGAACGCATCGAAGACCCGAACCCCTACCGGGCCGCAGCGGCGGTCGCAGCGTTGGGCCGCCCCGACCGCGTACGTGCAGCGTCCCCTGACCTCCATCCCGTGGTCCGCGCTGCTTGGGTCGCCCAAGAGACGGACTTGGAGGCCCTTTTGCGGGCAGCCACGGAGGACCCTTCAAGCCTGGTGCGTGTAGCCGCAGCGGACGCCGTGGCCGGCCGTCCTATGGCAGCGGGCGCAGCCGGAATGCGCTTGCTCGCGTCGCCCGACCCCGTGGTCCACGAGGTGGCCTACGCGATTCTGGCCGAGCGCGGCGACGCCGAGGCCGCCCGGGCCATCCCGCCCCTGGTTGCGGCGGAAAAGGAGCCGGAAGCCTTCCATCAGGGCCTTGTGGCGGTGGCGGCCCTCAGCGAACGACATCCGTCGCACGCGCGCAACCCGCTCATGGCGGAACTCGTCGCACGAGGAGGCAAGTCGCCCGAGGCTCGAACCCGGGACGTCGCCCTGCGCCTGGCGACCCATGTGGGCGTGACGGCGCCGTCGCCGCCGGCCCCAGCCGAGAACCAGGTGCCTCGGGACGTTTTCGGAGCGGTCGTGTTCACGACCGCCGGTGTCTTCGTGCTTGACCTCGACCCCGAAGTCGCGCCGATGGCGGTCGCGCGTTTCGCAAGCCTGGCTGACGCCAACACCTTCGATGGCCTGGCTTTCCACCGCGTGGTGCCGGGATTCGTCGTCCAAACGGGCGACCCGCGCGGGGATGGGTGGGGCGCCGCTGGCTCCACGTTGCCGGATGAAGTGTCTTTGGCTCCGTTCGAGTCCGGCGCGCTGGGGATGGCCCGCAGCGACTACGACTCGGGCGCGTCCCAGTGGTTCGTGACGACGGGGCACCACCCCCATCTCGACGGCGACTACACCTACTTTGGGCACGTGGTCGCGGGGCAGGCCGTCGTCGATCGCATCGGGGTGGGGGACGCCATCGTCGACGTGGTCATCGAGCGGCGCGCGGCCGAATGACGCCGGCCGAGGCCATCCTGGACGGCTCGCCGTCGCGCGGCGATGTCAAACGCCGTGCGGCCTTGCTGGACGCCGACCCCTCACTCAGGGCCGCTGTGATCGCCCTGGCGACCTCGCGGGGTGTGGTTTGGCCTGACGACGCTGTCGATTGGCCTGCTCGAAAGCTCCTACGCGCCGCCCTCAACCGCGCCGCGTCGGCCCAAACGCGGTTGAACCCCATCCGGCGGGACGAGGGCTTCGTCTGCGTCGCTTGTGGGGGTGAGGTCCCTCCGCGGCGCGTCACGTCGCGCAATCACTGTCCGTTTTGCTTGGCGTCGCGACACGTCGACGTCGTCCCCGGCGATCGCTCGGAACACTGTGGGGGGACGATGCCGGCCGTCTCCGTGTCGGGCCCCGTGGGGTCTCTCGTGCTCGAGCACCGCTGCGAACGGTGTGGGATTGTGCGCCGCAATTCGGCCGCGGAGACGGGCGACGTCGTCGATGACTCCAACGCGATTCGGCGCCTTGCGATGGCGCGGGCGGCACCGTGAGGGGGCAGGGCGGGCCGCTGCGGCTGCGGCACCGCGTCGGTGACGTCCTTCGACGGCTGGGCGCGTGGGGGCGCGGCGATCGCGTGGTCGTCGCGGTGTCCGGGGGCCTCGACAGCACGGTCCTGCTCGACGTGCTCGTCGAGACTCGGGGCTGGCACGGCGCCAGCCTCGAAGTCGCCTGTATTGACCACCGTCACCGTCCGGATGGCGCCGATGAGGTCGCTCGCGTCGGAGCTTGGGCGGACACCCTCGGCCTGCCCTTTCACGGCCTCACTTTGCCTGCCGGCCCGCCGTCGGAGGACCGACTTCGGCGGCTACGGCGGCAGGCGCTGCGCGCATTGGGCGCGCCGGTCATCGCGATGGGGCACCACCAGGATGACCAGGTCGAGACCGTCTTCGTCCACCTCGTCCGAGGCGCGCGCCCGACGGGGATGCGCTGGCGGAACGGTCCGTTCGTTCGACCGCTTCTCGGAGAACGGCGGGAGGCCCTTCGTGCCTGGGCGGAGCACCGTCGCTTGACCTGGGTCGACGACCCCACGAACGCGGATCTCGGCCACCTTCGGAATCGGCTGCGCGCGACTTGGCTCACCGAACTCGACACGTTGCGGCCTGGCGCGTCCGCGTCGATCGCGAATCGCGTGACTCCCCCCCTTGGCGAGGGCGCCCGGCGGGCTTAGAAAGCACGGCTGGAGGCGGGTCCTCGCGATGCGAACCTTGAATCGGGCGGGGCTTCTTTGGATGCTTCTCCTTGCCGCAGGCTTTGTTCTGTGGATCCAGCTCAACGGCGTCGAGCGCGCCACCGAGACCGTGCCGTACTCCCAACTCATGTCCAGGGTGGAGGCGGGCCAGGTGGCCACGGTCGTCATCCGAGGGCAGGACCTCACGGGCTCGTTCAAATCCGGCGGGAAGTTCCGGTCCACCGGGCCGGAGTTCATGGAGCCGGTCTACGACGCGTTCATCGAACACGGCGTCACACCTGACTTCGAGAAGGTCGAGGATCAGGGGTTGTGGCTGACTGCGGCGTTGTCGGTGTTGACGATGATGGTCGGCGTGGCCGCGGTGTGGTGGCTCGTCCGGAACATCCAGGGCAGCAACGGGCGCGCGATGTCGTTCGGCAAGTCTCGCGCGCGTCTCAACGCAGAGAGCGGCCGTCGCATCACCTTCGAAGACGTCGCAGGCATCGAGGAGTCCAAGGAGGAACTCTCCGAAATCGTTTCCTTCCTCAAGGACCCCCGACGCTTCACCCGCCTCGGTGGGCGGATCCCGAAGGGGGTCCTTCTGATGGGCCCACCGGGTACCGGCACGACGCTGCTTGCCCGTGCGGTGGCCGGCGAGGCGGGCGTGCCGTTCTTCT